>UMEY01011793.1_pt1 | contig 46983 bp, 32 predicted proteins | sample 1964881 | NCBI WGS metagenome assembly UMEY01 (sample SAMEA4836033, study PRJEB28245) | human gut metagenome | biome: gut microbiome; material: fecal sample | place: Denmark | collected 2008 | reverse complement strand
AATCATCAAAGACAGGGCTATGGTACGTCCGCGGCTTACTTGGACAGCATCAATTATATTGGAAAATTATCTATCCATTAACTCTCGTAATTACCACAATTTTACTTGGGGTAATAATATACTATTTATAGCATATACAAAAAAGAACCCCACAAAAACTGGGGTTCTTTCGTTTACATTAATATAATAAAACAGTCGTTTTTCCGCCTCGGTCTACAATGACCCATAATGCGCTTCCATTATTGACACTTATATTATATTGTCCTGCTGGAATTTTGATTTTTTCTTTATTAGAAGATAATCTTACTTGTTTGTACGATACACCTTCTACTAAAGATATATCTACCATATCTCCAGCTTTTCCTTTTAAAACTAATTCTCCGGGATTTTTAGTATCCAAGACCGAATGAGAAAAAGGCGATTCTGTAGGAGCAGATTGCGGAATTCTCGGTGTCTGCCTAATTAATTTTATTAAAAATAGATTTGCTGCACTTAAAAACAATATCATAAAAACAGCTGGTACATATCGCAATTTATCCTTTATCATAGCTTTTCCCTCTTTAGTCTGCAAAGCCAGTTCTCATAAAGCCAAAAAATTTTTTCCCATTATAAAACTGATTTTCTAATTTACCAGTCACTCCATAAGTACTGCCTTTTTTGCTTTTAAATCCATAAACACTGATTTCTCTTCCAGCAAAAAGGTTCCGCACTTCTTCCTCTGTCCATATATGTCCATTCCAGCTTGATTTAATAGATACCGTTTTTCCGCGCCATGTTCCAGTGATATAATCATTATCTGATGTAGTATTCTCTTTACCATTTAAATAGTCAACAACTTTAAACCCAACGTATTTCTTGCCTTTATATGTCTGCTCCATCAACTTACCTTTCACTCCATAGGTATTGCCGTTTGAGCTTGTAAGCCCTTCGATTGAAACTTCTTTTCCAGCAAATAACTGTTTTAACTCATCCTGCGTCCAAGTATGTCCACCCCATTCTTTTTTTATAAGAATGTTCTTCCCGTTCCAAACACCCTGAATACGGTCATCATTCAAATATCCCGTAACGGCAAAGCCCACATATTTTTGTCCTTTGTAAGTTTGATAATCCAGTTTACCCTTAACATCATAAGTTTTTCCATCTTTTCCCTGTAATCCATATACACATACTTCTTCTCCAGCAAATAAAGACTTTGCTTCTTCTTCTGTCCATATATGTGATACCCACTTTGCACGTATTGCTACATTAACACCATTCCATACACCGGGTATTGTCTTAGCAGATTCTTTCGGTTTTAGATTCATCGCTTTCGCGTTTTGAGATATGATGGTGATATCATCTTTTACGATTTTCTGCATTTCATGCAATTTTTCTTCTACGCTGACTTTTCCCGCAGCAATATCTCTCATGCATTGCTGCATGGCTTCCGTTGTCTTTACATCGGCAATATGTGTCCCTTCTATAAGATGATAACTAATCTCCCCCTCGTGGGTCATGTTGATTTTACCTTTCGTTTCAGTTAAAAGAGGACACTTCGATTTTCCTCCTTTTTGATTTGTTACATCAGCGTAGATGCTGGTTCGTGTGGCTCCTGTCCCTACATCATACTGCTCAAGTTGTTTCATCAGCCATTTCATCGTTGGCTTCTGAGGCGGTTTCGGATACCCCTCAAAAATAGATGGCGAAGCTTCAGTCCCTAAATGGGTACCAGTGGTGTCATCTTTATCATCTCCATCATTAAATACTTGTTTAAATCCCATAGATTTCGGGATATTAGTCTTGCCAACAAAATCAGGGTAGTCAACAAGATGTCCCTTTTCTTGTTCATAAATATAATCTTCTGCGAACATAGCCAGAAAGTTTTTTGCTAAGATTTCGTAAATTAGCGAAGCGCAAGAGCCATAAGAACGCAATGCCTCTAAGGAGGAAGGAACAGTAGTCCCCGGTCGGTTCGCTCCATGAGTCCCACCATTTTTTACATGTGTCTTCCGCATTTGCATATGGGTAAGCAAAGAGGAATCTACACCAACAATAGAGGCTATCTGATGTATTAAAGGTAACATCTCATTAAACTGCTCCGGCGTGATTGTTTTATCCTCTGTTCGTGGATAAGAAACAATCTGATGTTCATAAAGATTCTGATAAGTCTGTAAGACTTCACTTGCTTTGATTCCCTTCGTTGATAAGATAGAGGACAGCCCAGCTAAGTCTAATAGTTTAGGAGGAACTGTATGCTTGGTAGTCACGCTATCTACTGCAACTTTCGATGGATGATAATTGTCTATTGGTACCTCCTCTTTTGTCTTGTAAAGTGTTTCTTTAGGGGAAGCATAGACATTGCCATGCTCGTCTTTAAACCGTGTCTGAAAATATGGCACACGAACGTAAGATTTAACGGCATCAAGCTGTTGACCTACCATTCGGACCATCACGGACTTTAAACGTCCTTGTCGTAACGGATTACCGGCAGAAAAATACGTTGCTATGCGTGTGTGCTGCATAGACAAAAAATCAAACCGTTCTCGATAAAGCCCTTTTCGATATTCAGGATTATCAGTAAGAACCGGGATAGTGCTACGATCAATAAATGACTTTTGTAAGGTAGCCGGTGCTTCATCTGTAAAATGCATACGGGAGAACTTAGCAGGAACGATATGGTTTTCAAGTAAAATCTCTGTAGCTAAAAGGTCTCCCTCTCCACTGGGATCGTTATCTGTAGCGATCACAACCTCAGAGCAATCAGATAAAGCGTTCTTGATAGATGTGACAACATCTTTCGTTTTAGGGAAAGCTTCTTTACGCCATGAAAAGATAGATTCATCCCAAGGCAGATTACTGATATCCCAACTACCATAAATACCAGAAAAAGCATCTGGTACCTGATAACGTGGATCTACCAGTCCATAGAGATGTCCAACGGAATGAACGATGAGAAACGGCTCTCCCTGAAAAGTACCAGTAAAACATGACCCAGATTTGCGAGCACCAAGAGCTTTTGCAAAATTACGGGCAGCTGAAGGTTTCTCTGTTAAGATACCAATCATAATAAAAACACTCCTTTCAAAAAACTAAGTGGTAACATTCGTTGTAGAGTCATCATCAAGCAAATTGATATGAGCATACAAAAATTGTGAAAGTAACTGTGCTTGATAGTGCTCTGTATCAGAAGACGGTGCCGGGCTAAATTCTGATAGATAGATAGCAAAACGAAGCCATCGAGAAGGATCTTTCTCAAACATAGCAATCTCATCAAGTGATGGTAAAAATGCTGGGGTCTTGTAAGACTCAAACAATGATATAAGTGCGTCATATTCGGAATATGATAGTGTCATAATAAAACCTCCTAAAAATTGCAGAACTAATAGATACAGGGATGCTTAAAAAAAAGAATCGAATTCCTTTTAGAGCCTTTTAGCAAGCACTTAGAATAGACAAATGCGGTAATGAGATAAAAAATAGAAACCTCTGATTTTACCATTATCACTGTACGAGGTGCTTGCAAAGACGTACAGAGATCTAAGGGGTATCCCTGCCTGCTCTGTATAACAAATATATTAGCCGGAATGAATCAGTCCCCTATAGAAAATAGAGGGTGCTGTTTCTGCCCTCTCATCACATCTCTTTTAATATGTATGTTTTTGGGACAAACGGACTTTTTAGAGCAAATCTTTTACCAATAAAAATATTATCCGCCAGCATCTTGTTCATCTATAACAGAGTAATCCGTGGCTTTTCTCTCATTTATCATTGGCGAATTCTCGTAACCATTTGTATTGTCATTTTCTACCTGTTTCTCACAGGGAAGATTTTTCTGTTTTGCTTTATCTTCTTTTTCGCCATTTACCTTCTCTGCTGATTTTTCCGTTTCATCATTTCTTCTTTGTTTGGAATCGGATTCTTTTTTTCTTGTTTGATTCTCTTCTGTTTTATTTGCCGTTGTTTTCCGTGGAGCAAGGGCTTTGTCCGGGTCTCTTAAGATGCGGCATACGGTAGACTGAGAAGTTCCGGACATCTTTGCTATCTCTCGCTGGCTGCGTCCTTCTTTTGCAAGTTCTATGACCAGCTGTACACGTTCTCTCTTTACCTGTCTCTTCTTTTCTCTCTCTTCTTCTCTTTTAGAAGATGGATGAAAATGAAGCATATCTTGTTCCTCCTTTGTGATACATAAGTAATTGATAATAGTCTGATTAGAAAATTTGTATCCTTTCTTCCGGCTTGTGGAAAGATAAGACTTTAGAGATTTTTCACTTAATGGATGCGAAAAAGAGCGATTCATCTTCCCTACTGCCTCATCTGCTTTTTCCTCTCCATACTCTTCCAATATCGTATTAAAAAGGATAAAGCAAAACGTATCCCTGTACCCATCTTCTACCCAGCCTTCTTTTCTGCGGAGTTCTAAAAGTGCATACAATATATGCTCGCGGTAATCAGCTAAAGCGTATTTTTTAGAGTTAGTAAACGGAATCGGATTCTTTTTGCCGGAGGCAACTTTATCAAAATAAAAGTCTACAACATTAAGACGGTCTTCATGTAAAAAGGCAAAGTCTCCCCATTTTTTTGCTTTGGAATTATAAGTTCCGGGCAAACGGAAATAACCGGCCATTTTTAAGGAGGCTGCCCGGTCTACACGCAGAAAATTAAGGTAATACTGTTTGCTTATCTTTTCATCTAATTGGTCACAAAGATACGCTGCTGTCTCTTTATAAATATTTTTTAACTTTGCCGCAGATAATGGTTTGATTGCCCACCATAACTGCAGACCACGCCCTGTTTTAACGATAGTGTTTGGAGATGGCAGTTCCAATGAATTATCAAAAAGTTCCCGCAAATAAACTTCACATTTCTCAATCTCATTGTCACGGTCTTTCTTTGAGATACCATACTTATGGCAGTCGATATCAATGACAATGTTATGTAATGTAAACAGATTTTTCTCATTTCTCTTTCCACGTTTTTTCAGACCATTGGCTGTGACATAATAATTCTTCGCATTATTCGCTGTAAAGAAATCCACAGGTAATGCATCCAAGCTTTCTTCTATGCCAGTCTGGTAATGATGAAAAGTATAAATCTTTCCTTTCTTAGCAGGAATGTCGCATCCGATATAAATTTTGGATGTATAATCCCCCTCCGGCACATAATGAAGTTCGAAAAAAGAATATAAATCTTCCTTTTTTCTACGTCTTGCTTGCTCACGCTGCTCTTCTTGTTCAATCATTGCATTGAAATTATCCATATAATGCTGGTCGTATTCTGCGGAAATACTCATATTACCGTTCCTCCAATTCGATAAAATTATCTGTCACGAATAATATGTAGAAAAAAATCAGAAAAACAAAAAAGAACCCAATGATGGGTTCTTTTTTGAATAAAATGGTATGAAATTAATTTATGCAGATTTTTTATTTTTTTCCTTTTCCTTTTTTTCACGCAGCCAGTTTGCGCCTAGCTCATCCATATTAGATGCGTTATAACGATGTCCATATCTGTGAAGCACCTGTTCTTCCAAGTTTGTCATGTTGATTTCAGCAAAAAGTTGTGTTGATTTTTTATCCCTTTTGCAATCCCATCTTTTTTTGGGAATGTCCCAGAATATGTTTCCATATAAATCTTCGTCTATGTTAAGTTTTATACGCTGTTGGCTTTTTGCTCTGGTATTTATATTACAGGAAGCCCAGTTTAAATGAGCTGTTCGCTTAAATGGTTGAGCATAAATATTTTCCAATAATTGCTGATATTTTTTTACCTCCTGCTCTAAAACAAGAGCAGTAGCTTTAATATCTTCTAAAGAATTATGATATCGAAATTGATTTTCAGTATCTATATTTTCAACAATATCTTGCAATTTATATGAATCTAAATCAGGAAAACAATCCCTTGCACATGGTAATGTATCAATTACTTTAGGTGCTGGTAAACAGAATTCGATTCCAATTCTCTCAAACATTGCATTGATTTTGTCAATATCAAATGGCGCGTTATGTGCGGCATAGATACTTGCCTTACTAAGATAAGCCACAATATCCTTTGCGATAATATCTTCTTTGGGGCATTTTTCTATCATGTCCTGTGAAATTCCAGTAATTTCCGTTATTTTCGCTTTCAACTTTTCGTCTGGGTTAATATAAGTATCAAAAAAATCAATTTGTTCTAATGAAAAATCTGCGTTGATTTTATATCGTATAGCAGAAAATTGTATGATTTTCGCATTTTTAGCTACACCAGTAGTTTCTGTATCTAAAACGATTATACTTTCTGCCTCAGATAATAAATTTAAGACAGCATAGGCGTTGGGTTCTATATTACGCCAGCTCATTGTTTTCCTCCTTTGTTAATGCTTTTAATATTTCGTGGTATGAAGTGATAAGCATCGTATCGTAATATTCCGATAGTTGAAAATCTTTCGTCTGTCTTAACAGCTCTGTAAAAAAGGTTCCTCGCTTCATATAAGTAGGAAAAGAAAGAGAAATAAATCTCTTCTTACCGATCGCTTTTTTTACATACTTGAGATATCTCTTGGTCGCACAAAATAAATTGAGACTCGGTGAATCCAGCATATCCTCAAATTCCATTATGTTATCAAATAAATGTTCAAATAACTTCTTATAATTATAAGTACCATTTGAATACATAACTGCATTTGATGATAATAATATTCTAGTACCTTCGAGCATAGCATATACAGTTGCTCTTGTTGCGATACCCGGAATAAGTCCCATCGTCACGCTGCATATGTAGCAATCGCCGGGTTTTACAAAATCAACGATTATCCTATCGTCAAATACCTGCCAAGTGTTTAAAAAAAATGCTTCAGCCGCCATTTGAGAACAAATATTTGTAAAAAACTCAGTTGGTGGGAAAAATTTTGTGTATTTTCCGGCAACAGATAATATTGGATTTATACGGCTTTCTGTATCCTTGATTATAAGTGAGACATTTTTTTTGCTGATTTTTTCAGCCAATACAATCGCTGTTCCCAGCATATAATCATCTCTAATCTTAAAGATAGCTGAACAATCCAGATATTTTCCTACAGAAATGATTGCCACTTGCAAGAATGGATAAATCTTATCTTGAAATTCATCATAAATAGCAACTCTAGTTTCCATCAAGAGTCGGTATTCTTCTTTTGATGTGGTCAATTCAATGGTCTTGATAGATACTTTTCCCTCTTCATCCTCATAAGGACTGCAGATAGGGATTAAAAACCATTCAGTAATGATAGAACCATCATACGTTCTTTTTTTCTTTGTATCCTTATGGGCTATAACCGCCAGATCAATCCCAATTTCTTTTTCCTCTCCAGAAAAATAACGATAAAATGACTTCATTGTTTTTCCTGTTTTTTGTTTTCTTTGAGAAGAAAAGTCGGACAAATCTTCTGTAACCACCCAGTTTCCAAGTTTACCTTTTTTTCGGGTAATATGAACATCTATGCTCATATTATTCCGAATCAGACAATCACTGGTTTTAATGGAATCGAATTCTTTTAACATTGTGAAAAAGTCTTCCATTTTTCCTGCAGAAATTACTGTTTGTATCGGAGAATCTGCAATTTTATTCATCTAAATCCCTCCTTGTTGTTTGAAAATATTACATTTTCAATATGTATAAGATTTAGATTTTTGTTTTATCGTGAACCTCTCCCCGCCTAAATCATAAATTATAGCCAGAGTGTGCGCTTATTGGCAGTATAAGTTTTTTTCATCAATTTCATCATCCCATTTATAATTACGCATATACTCAACACTATATGGGATTATCTCTGTTGCAATATCTTCGAATTGATATTCTGTATCACAGTTTTGGCATGTGATATTATTTAATACATTTCGATTTCGTAAAAAACCAGATACAAATACAACCGCTCCGGGTTGTAAATATTTCATATCATTTTTACCTTGCTTACCGTATGAGTAAACCCACGGATGATCCACATAAATGGAATCCTGCGTTTTTATATAATATTTTCGGTCTACTGCTAAACGATAACGACAACAAGGATATTTTAACCCAGCAACTATCTCCGGATCGCTGACAACTGTTCCAACGACATCGACATCATTCGATACTTCAAGATAATGTTCCTGTAAAATTCGCTCTGGTATTTTTTCATCGTAATCAGCAGAAGCTTGCAATCCATCTAATTTGATTACAGTTATCGGATAAATAAAACAGGAAACACCAAAAACCTTAACATTTTTTTCACCACAGCTAGGACAAATTGACGGTTTGTTCACTGAAAGGACGTTGATAACTCCTTTTATATCGACAAGGTCATATGCAACAAGACTTTTCAATCTAGTCATGAGTTTATCTCTATTGTGGTCTTCGCTTGCTCCATCGTAGAAGATTAGTAAATCTTGAAAAGATGAATCTGGATAACCGTCAACGGCTCGATTACATGCACGAATAGCAAGATAAATCTTTGCATCTCCAGTTTCGTCTTCATAAATCGCTGGATCAGAAAGTAGATATCCCAAAACACGTACTTGGTTATGAGCAGCCATAAAAAAACCTCCTTTTTATTAAAATATTGATAACAGATAAAATCTGTATATATCTTAATATGAAAAAAAGAAGCCCCTGAAGGGCTCCCTTTTTCAAGCTTTGTTGTTTTAATCCCCAGCCGGTATTGACGGAGACTGAATGCCGGTATTTCCTCCCGGCGATGCTTACCTCTTGGCGGTTAAGAGATACCGATATTTCCGCTCGCTACTGCTTCTATGTGAACTCTACAATTCATCTCACTACCTACATTTCATTCAGAGGTTAGGAGAATATTTGTTTTTCTTATAAAACTGCCCTCCTTCCTAAAACAGATATTTCATATATATCATTTTTTAGAAGAGAAACATTTTTATAAGAAAAATTTAGTTGTTAAAGTTCTATTTCTCCATCATCAAATGGTAAGACATAATCTTCTTCCTGTTCTTCTTCTCTGTCAGCATCGTCCTCTTTTTCTCCCTTTTCATCTTCATGAGAATTATCTTCTGGGAAAGGAAGTTCTTCTTCTTGTTCGTCGATATCTTGTGATTCTTCGTCAACATTTTTATTCCTTTCCACATTTTTTTCATCGTATTCATTTACATAGTGAAAACTTTCTTTTTCTTGATTAAACGGGATGTCTACCGTTTTTTCAGCATTATTCATATCAGCACTCTGATAAAGTTCAGATAAATCGTGTGCAAATGAACGGAAATTATCAGGTGTGATACTATCTGGTGTCAATGACTCTATCATGACCGAAGGGTCCATCTGATAGCCCATCTCTACAAACGCAGGGGCATAAGCTACTTTCCCATTCTCTTCCATGTATGCTGTTTGAACCCTCTTATCCTCTTTTTCCACAAGCACAGGCAGTCTATCTGTATGTTCTGCCAGATATGGCTCTATCTCACACTTTTTTATAATCTCTGGCATTTTTTCAGGCTGATACAGGTAAAGTTCCCCCTCGCCGCCCGACATTACAAAAGATGGAACACCGTTTGATGATACAACGACAGTCTCATTTTCCTGTAAACTTTTGATCACTTTTGCGTCATCTTTCGATACAGAAAGGTCTTTTATAATTTTTTTAATCGAACGGTTCTGGGAAGATTCCTTGACTAAATCTCCCACATCTCTATCCATTTCAACAAGTGACGGTTTATAAAGTGTGACCTTATCTTGACTAACACCTATATGTACGGAAGTTTCTTGATAAGTTTTATCATCAAAAATACTTTTCTGCTCATATTCTTTTGCAAAACTTTCTGGACTTAAAGTACAAGTAAGGGCAGCGGCAGCAACTTTTGGCGAAATACCCTCCAATGGATGTTTTGCAAAAATCTGTTCAAAAGCTTGCATATCCGCAGAGCCTTTATAGATTTCGCCCTGTTGATCTTTTATAGAGATTGTATTATTTTTTGAGATAGTTAATGTAAGGTCTTTACTGATTTGGTGAGAACGAGACAATTCCTCATTAATTTTAGAACCTATATAATCAACAATGGATTTTTTACCATCTACAGCTTGAAAAGCGTTGGGACTTTTTAAAATAGCTTCCGGTATTTTTTTGATCACATCATTGCCGTTTATGGATATTGAGATATTGTTCTTGTCAATTTTTCTAATTTCCATATCTACAATACCCCGTTTTGTCTGTATCTCATGAACAAGAGATTTACCTTCTTGTTCTCCCGGTAACGTAACAGCCGCACTGATCAGACTAGCTTTTATAGAGGTTTGCATATTATGTCCATATACTGCCGCAATCGCCTTTTCAAGTTCTCCGACATCTTTACAATCGTCAGGTGATATTGTACTGTTATCTTCTCCATTTTGTAAAAAGACAGAATCTCCAAATTTTCTTCCATTGATATCATATTGTTTCATAAGATTTTTGATATTGACCTGTGGAGTTTCTTTTTCAATCTTTGTTTCTTCTTTGGATGTTTTCTCTTTATCAACTACAGTACTTGTTTTTCTTGGTGATTCTCTGTTTAAGCGATTTGCGATAGCGTCCTGCATCTGCTGACTCCATAAGAGATTTCTGACGATTGTTCCTGCTAACTCTGATACAAAAGAAGCAGCTGCCATTATTGTACCTACTACCGCTCCAATAAGTCCCGTATGAGTCCCTTGCTTTTGTATATAATCTCTTACATCCTGTCCCTCTTCTCTTGGAGCTGATTTTACTTTTTGGGTAATATTTTCTATAACATCTGATGTATCATTTGTTTTTGTATCTGCTTCATCCGTATTTGTTCGATATGTTAAATCCGACTTAGGCATAATAATTTCCTCCTTTTTTAATACCATCGTAATACAGTCTGAGAAGCCGTATTACGTTTAAAAAATCCAACTCCATATTTCCTGCCTTTTGCCTCAAATGTGAGTCCGTCTTTGATATAGACCATGACGTGTCCGGGATGCCATAAGATATCACCTGGCTGCACCTGGTCATATGGGATTTTCTTGAAATCATTGTGCATACCATCGCTTGTTTTGTAAGAAAAGTTAGGGATTGCCCCAGATTCCCGTAGACAATAACTGATCAATCCAGAACAATCAAATTCATCAGGACCTTTATGTCCCCAACGATATGGCTTTCCATTTTGTTCCGCTAGTTTCTTTAAAAACGCACTTACTTTCTCATTAGAAGATACCGGCATTCCGGCAGTATAAGAAGACATATCTTCCCCTAATCCGCTACTCACAGAATAAATAGCCGATACATTTGAAGCAAATTCTGGGTCAGCTTCATAATCCGAATCACCACATGTAGCATAATAAGCTTTTATGTTTGCTTTATACTTTTTGTAATAGGATCGTGCTTTTTTTACGGTATAAGGCTTTGCAGCATTTGTATTACAATCAGTTGCGTAGAAATATCCAATGTCTGCAAAGTTTGTTATACCGTAGTGCATTACAACGCCTTCTATAACAGCTTGTAAAGCTTCATCGTTATCAAAGATATATGGTTCTGAAATCGATGCATCTTTCTTACCTCTATTATCCTTTCTCATTTTCACCTTGTATGCTCTTGCACTTTGCGCGTAAGCATTAATGAGAGTTGTAATGGATTCTTTTTTTCCAACAGCACTTCCTGGTACAATAAACTGTCCCATGTTTTTAAGCCATTGTTTAAATTTTTTTCCTGAATTATTTTCTCCATCTCCTCCAATCACTCCACAGTTTTCAGCAAGTACTTGTATCATGGCTAAAACTAGCTCTGTATAATCTGTTTTGTAATACTCAAGCGATGCTTTTAGCTGTAGATTATCATCCTGCAGAATGGATTTTACAGAGCTTTCTAAATCACGAACTTCAGATGATACGTCTGCTTTTGCAGAAGAATTTTCCGTCTCCTTGTAAATCAATTTGTCTTGAAACTCGGACCAATCCGTTGTATCAAAAACAGTTAATGCGTCATCCTTTGTATCATCATCCCATTGAAAAGTATTTGTATCTGCCGGAGACTCCGTGGATGTTGTATTCCATATTGGAGAAGGTGCAGCAAAAGCCTGCAATGGCAGCATAGAAATACATAAACAACTTGATAAAACAGGGATTGCTATTCTTTTTCGTAACATTTCTTATCCTCCTTTTCTATTTAATATGAAAAAAAGAACAAAGACATTTATATTGCCTTTGTTCCTTTTTCATTATTTATTTTTTTGATAAAAAACAAGCGTCCAGACTCCACAGATAAACAAGATTATGACAGCCATAAGTAATTTTTTAAAAGAAAAGGGGAAAAACTGTGATTTTTTTCCTTTCTTCTTTTCTTTTACCACTTCCACTACATCTTCTTTGTCCGGGTCTTTCCGGGTGCTTTCTGTCGCATTTTCTTCACTTGTATCTTGAACAGTTTCGGTGGTATTTGTGGTATCCTGAGTTGTTACAGATGTTTGTTGCGTTGATTGCTCAGAAGCTGTTTTTACCTGTTTCCCATCTCTCACAATAAACAAACCGGACAGTGCCGTGGAATCACTTCCAATGTAAAAAGGTATCTCCGGTGTATCTGATATCTGAAGATTCATTTGTTTTGATAAACCAAATCCACCGCTTATGATATCTTGATTAATACCTTTATATTCGATGGATGTTACGGTATATCCACCTTCGTCAAGAGAGTTTTCAACTGCAGATGTACTGGATTCATATGCATTTAGTTCAATAGTATGTTCTTTCCCCGCTATATCAGTTAAAGTGATCTTAAAGATATCTGTGTCAGCCAGTGTAATATTTTCGTCATTATAGATAGCAAATGTAAAATAGGCTGTATTTTTCTCAGCTTCCGTTGATTTTTCGGTAGACTGAGATGATCTCTGCTGTTCTGTCGTTGTCTGTGTACTATCTTTTGTATCCTTTTTCTTATCCTGTCCTTTTGCGAAAACTGGAGCGGACACTATACTGAGAGCTAAAATGACTGTTAAAAAAAATATATGTCTTCTTTTTTTAATCATTATCATTACCCTCCTCATCATCTTCGAATCTTACCCCTGGGCGATGTAAAAGAGCATCTTCAGAAGAGTATTCATCTTCAAGAATATCCATTTCGCCCAATATATCCATTTCGTAGGACTTCTTTTCTAACTCTTCTTTTTCTTTGATGTATTTTTCCAGTTCTTCATCCAGCTCCTGCTGTTTCTTTTGGAATTCGTTATCAACCATCGCTTTGATACTGTCATAATCTATGTTATCTGAGCCAAATAATAAGGTCTCATTATTGTCAAAAGCAAGGATTAAGCGAAGCATACCATTTTTCTTCTCATAGAAATCACAATATACTAAATTTCGCAGTATCACAGTTATCTTGCCTTCTAACAGCATTGGGATTATCGTATAAATAAGGGTATCCTCCGATTTATCCAGCCAGTCCATACATATTTTTGTTGCACGGTAAAACTCAGGGCATTTTTTAAAATCAATAGATACAGTAATGCATCCACCAACTGTATGAATTTCTAATGGTTGATTAAAAGTGACATTTTGTTTGGTAATCGGTTGTTTAGCTCTTGTAAGACCAAAGACACTAATGGATGAACCCGCCATAGGCGTACCATCTTCTTGCTTTCCTGTACAAAAGTCCAGGATATCTTCTAACATTAATTCCATTTATGTCCTCCTTTCTTATGCTTCAATAAGTTCGTCCGGCTTCGTTGTCATAATCTTATACAGATGTGTATCCTTCGGGAAATCATCGTTGATTGGAATAACATCTTCGCCGATTTTCAACAATCCCATACCAGGTTTCGATGTGGAAATATATTTTTGTTCTTCGATTGTCAGACCGAGCAGATTAGATAACTGTTTTTTATTTACAGGTGACTGCTGTAATAAAGTAACAAACTGACTGTTATTGATAACCGTTCGTGCCTGTTCTGATTTCAACATATCTTCTACGTTCTGTGTGATCGCTGTCGGTACACCATTCCATTTTCGGGCACGTTTCCAAATAGTGGAAATATACTCAGCAGAAGTCTCTTTAGACATAAGTAAGTAAAATTCGTCAATATAAATCCATGTTCTTTTTCCTTTTGCTCTATTTTCGATCATCTTATTCCAGATAGCGTCAAACGCAATCTGTAATCCCAGTTCTTTTAGTCCAGAACCAATGTCTTTAATGTCGTAAACGACAAAACGGTTTTTTACATCAATGTTGGAATGGTGTGAAAAGAGGTCATCTGAACCCGACACAAATCTTTCCAGTGCTAAAGCAATATTAGCCGCCTCCGGTTCTGGCTGTGTCATGAGCAGATTATAAAAATCAACCATTGTAGGGGCTGTTTTCGGATTCATGTCTTTTCCAGTAGCTTGTAATTCCCTTACATGATCAGTATATAACCGGGTAGCACAACGTCCGATCAAACTTTTTTCGATCTGAGATAATCCAAACCTGCCTCCGATAGCGGTCTCACACAGCGATTGGATAAAATCTGATTTTACCTTAATAGGGTCACCATCTTCTCCTGCGTTCTGTAAGTTAATGTCAAAAGGGTTAATATGTGCTTTAGAACCATTACTGATCCTGATGATCGTTCCTCCAAATGCCTTTGCCATTGGAGCATACTCACGTTCTGGGTCAAGAACATAAATATCATCCTGCGTTCCAAGCCAGATGCTTTCCATTTCCCGCTTTGCTGAAAAAGACTTACCGGCTCCCGGCATACCTAAGATTACACCACAGGGATTTGTGTCTTGTGATCGATCGTAGAATGTCATTGTTTTATTTGATGCGTTTAGTCCATAATATAATCCGCTCTTTTGATAAATCTCTTTGACAGAGAAAGGAGTTAAGGAAGCAACTGTCTCTGTAGTCATCAAGCGGGTATAGGACATATAATTATTACCGATCGGGAGTGCGGAATCAAATGCCTGCTCCATTTCATTTAATAATGGGCGGATTGTCAAAAGATTTGTTTTCCCTTTCATGTATAATTCGTCTTCCAAGCGTTTTAATTCTGCTGCTGTTTTTGCAAAAATAACAAATAGTATATTTCCATAAAAAAGCCGGTTATCATCCTGTGCGATAGACTCCTGCAATTCATCCGCTTCCTGTTTAGCCTCCGATAGATCGGGAGCAATAATGGAAACATCTGTAGTAGTTGATGATTTTTGCTGCCTGTCGATGATACCTGAACGGATATTTCTGGTCTGTCTCTTTAACATATCGGCAGCTCCGCCCTGTGACTCTGATGTGAAATAAGCAGATATCAAGATATTACCAGACAACGTAGAAAAATCAGTAAGCGTACTTGCCCGCAACCAAGATGGATATCCGGACACATAATACGGTCTGGCCAGCATATTTCCTACTTTTATAACATTACCGATATTTTTTTCATACTGTCCAAAAGAAAGCTGTCCTGGTACGATATAACTCTGAGTGGTCCGTCCCTGCGCTTCACATTCTTTTAATGAGAAAGATTCCACCATATGTCCGTCAATCATACGTTTTTGATAGAGCGGAGTATTGTCATCCATATTGTACACATCATTTAATAATTCAAGCCTTTCAATGGCACTCAACACGGAACATTCTGTTTTAGTGATACGGCTCATTTCATCAGTGACAGAGACATCAATCCGGGCAAATTTTTTTATGGCTTCTTTGATATTTTCTGCCGGTACACTGACTGTTAAAATTCGGTCTGTTGTTAAGTTATTTCTGCCAGCAGACATTTTATCAAGAAGCATATTGTTGTACTCTTCTCTATACAAGTTCATATTATCATCCTGCATTTCAAGTAAAACACTGGCTTTAAACTTTTCAATGTCAATTGATCGGTTAAAAAGAGTGATTTCAATCGTTGCTTCTTTCTCAAATGAACCAAGAAAGTTAGCGTATGCTTGTCCGATATTCCATTGGTCGTTATCTGTAGCTGTTAAAAAGTTTACACTTCCGATATGATACGATTTTGAAAAATATCCTGGAAAAAGCTCCATGATTCCGTTTTCCCATATATGCTGGTAAGGGATGCTCCCTTCCTGTGTCTTTGGAACTGGACGTTTATCCTTTGATAAGAATTTTAAAAATCCGGTCTGTGTTTTTTGTTTCTTCTTTTTCAACGGTATCCCTCCTAAATAAAATTATTAACTCTAAAAAATTCCATTTATAATATGTAAAACCCCGCCTGGTCTTCATCCAAACGGGGTTAATAATGTCTCATTTATAAGCATGATATTCTGGGTGTTCCTTTAATTCCTTTTTTGACAATGGTTTTACTGGATATTTTTTTTCGACAGGCAAACTGACTCGCCTTTGCCTTGGAGCAAATACATTATATTTCAAGTATTCTAAAAAAAATGAATATGCTGGACGCTCATTTACCTCAGCAAGAAAGATTCCACCAATACAGAGGTCTATCCCCAAAATGATAGTACACAACATTTCGGCAGATAAATTAAATGGCTGGACAAAGGAATAAACAGCTAAATCCAAGATGATAAGACCTGTAACAGTGATCAACTGTTTTAACGTAAACGGTCCTGCTAATTTTGTTTTATACTTACGAATATCATTTGGCACTTTTGTTCTTAACATCTTTTATTTCCCCCCTATACACCCATAATGTCATTTGCAATCTGTGAGCCTTTTAGCATTGCTCCCACGGCTGCAAATTGCACAACGACAATACTGATAAGCACTTTCCAGTTACCGATAATTTCTTTGAAATTGTCATTATTGATATCCAACGTATTTCCTTTGTATAACCCCTGTAATAATTGCGGCAATAGAGCTCCTTGCAGTTTTGAAACAGCATATAAAATAATGATAATGACCATAAAAGTTAATGCTTGCGCCGCAAATTTTTTCAGATAGCGGATACCGGCACTCCTTTGCCCATCTTCAAAACATTGTGTTAGAGCGATCGGCATACAAAATCCATAAGCAACAAGCATGATAGCATTCGATATACTTATCAAATAAGATAAACCTACGGCTATATAAGAGATCATCCATGGAATCATTAAAAGCATTACAGAACCAACTGCATTAAGTGCTCCTTTTATACCAGAACCATACAATGAATTTGATTTTCCCTGGAAAACCTCTCTCATAGATTTGGCTTCTGTCGTAACAGTTGTCTTTTTATCTCCACCAGTAAACGTATTTTGTAGTTTATCTGTGATAGTTTCTTTTTTCGTTGTAATGCTAACATCAACCGCATCATCATATCCCGGTAAGCTGCTCATACCCCAAAACGTAATCTGTTTCGATAAAGACCCATTATCGGTCTTATTATCTTTTTTGTTATTATTTTTATCTGACGATGTATCAGACGTTGTTATTTCTTTATTGATTGTTTCTTCCGCAACCATATGGTACATATTACCGCATAGGTTAAAGACATTGACCGTAATTTCCTTTGCGTATAGCACAAGCATAAAACAGAGAATCAGTTTAATAAAGGAGACTGCCAGCTTTTCAAGAGATACGAGGTCTTTTGCTGCAAGCGAATACATATCCATAAAATAATAGATAATCAGAAGAGAACCCGCTAAACCACTAAATAGAGTGCAAGCGGTATTCATAATACCAGTACCATTAAGAGGAAATAAAGTATTTAATGCTCCTACAACCATGTTGATAAAATCAGATGTTTTTTCTATCAGCCCACTACCAAATATTGTAGCAAACTGGTTATATACAAATTCCTGCATTTATTTTCCTCCATTTGTTTAAGTCCATGGGAAAATCCCATGGACAATCATTACACGATATTTATTTAGTTAAATAACTTGTAAGGTCTAATGACTTGATAATTGTTGGAATAAAAATTAAAATAACCGCAACTACAGCAGTTGTCGCACCTCTTGACTGGGCATCTGGATTATTAGACTGAAAAGCCTGAATCAATGTTCCGATAGCATACACAGCCATAATAATCCCAACAACACGGAAAATATACCCAACAATATCAACAACACTTTTCGCTAATTTAGAAACATCACTTTTATATGCTGTATCCGCAAAAGCTGGACATACTGAGTTCATAAATACAAAAAATGCAAACATGAAAAACGGCAATGCTCTAAAGAAAACTTTTTTTGCATTTCCTTTTGTTAACAGGTTTCTTTTTGTTGATAAACTTCTCATTAGTTTTCACCTCCTTTTTTTGCCCAATTAATATGTATTTTTCATTCTGGCGAAGTTAGTTGATATATTTTTGCTTTATTTACATTTTTATCCTTTATTTTTGTAAAAAATAGCCCCCTTACGGGAGCTGTTTTTAATTTTGCTTTTTAAAATAATTGTTTTTTGATAGCATATAATTCATTAAAATATGAGTTGCATATAAAACATTAAAGGCGAGTACACATCCTCTTGGACCTGAAAGGAAAACCCATAACCATATTGCAAAATAAAGAACCATATGGAATACCAGCCACATGGCATCCTTTGTATGTATCCTATCTATTTCTTGATAAGATTGCTTTACCATAACGAGAAGCAATAACACAAAAGGAATAAAATAGATGAAATCTGTAGTCCATACCACTTTTTTATCAACGTATCCAAAGAGATACCTTGAATGCTCAAAAGCTGTATATAATTTCCTATAAAGTAATTCTGGCTGCACTTTGAACCAATCCTGTAGTTTTTCTGGAGATAAATTATATAGATAGTAAACGATATCCGACGTTTTTTTTACGGTGATACCAGCAGCTTTCTGGAAATTAGCACTATAAGCTGATGATGCCTTAATGATAGATGACACCGTTGATAAAGCCTGATGGATACGAGGATGTATCAATGGAAGCTGTCTTAGCATATAAAATACAGAGGTAAGATATAAGCCATCAAGCAATCCCAAGTACCGAACATTCTCTTTTCGATATAAATAAGTAATAAAAGAGAATCCGATTCCAAAAAAGATGGAAAATAATATGATGACAATACCTGCATTATCTGTAAGTGGTTTAACTGTTTTAAAGAAGATAGTCCATATAAGGTTATTAAACTTAAGCATCTCATTCCTCCTAGTTTTGGTATTTCTTTATTATTTTTTCACAAATACCAATGATTTTTTCTTTATCAGATGTATTTAATATGTCATTTTCCAATACATCTTCTGCAATATCACAAAAAGTAGAACAGCGAACACGATTGCTTTCCAGTAAAAGTTCATCCCCTCTTCCTGTCATCTTTTTGACTCTTTCTGTTTTCATATAAGTCGCGATATAACGGTTTGCGTCAACTGTTTTGTTGCATTTCTTGATCTGTGCCACAACTGATTTTTGCTTCTTTGCAGACAAACCAGTAATACGGGAAGCAAAAGCCACAGAAACTTTTCCCTTCTCAACCATTACACGCAGTTGGGGTATCCCTTTTTCTAAGATGTTAAGGTACATATGTATATATCTTCCGGAAGATTTAAAATACTGACATGCTTCATGTTCAATAGAAAAGACCTCTCCCTGCTTTTTCCGTTTCACTAAATCAGCTAATACAGAAAAACGATAAGTATCATCCTGTATTTTTCTTTCCATATAAGAGGAAAACTCATCATCTACAACCTTGATTTCTACAATAGCTGGTGCATTTTCTTCTCGTAACTTCATAGACATTTTCGTAATCGCTTTTTCTTTATTGTTTCCCATTTTTATCCTCCTTGCTTTTTGTTTTAGTTTCCAGACAGTTTTATTAAAGAATACCAATGAAAAACAAACAGGAATTCTCATAAGAAAAAAGAAGTCCTTTTAGGACTTCTTTTCTAACGCCAACGAATGATACTTTTAATCTTTAGGTTATTATACTGTCCAGCAGAAAATGGGCCGCAGCCAACTTTTCCGTAACCTGCACTACTTGCATTTCCACCAGCTTCATATACGAGGATTTTTCCATTTTCGTATCCGGCATAAACATAAGTATGGTTGAAAGAACTATTTGCAATAATATCTCCAGCTTGTAATAAACCTTTCTTCGCTGCTTTTGTTACATTCATGCCAATCGGGTCTCCGCTAGAAATAACCGTAGCTTTTTGCTTAATTTTTTCGTTTATTCCATGCCATTTACCATCAGTTGTACTGTAAAAGTTTGAACCTTGCGCTAATAATCCCATATCTTTTAAAGCCCACATTGTTGGTAATACACAGTTTACATTGACTTTATCTCTGTCTTTTACTTTACTTTTCGCGGCTGAAAATGTACCTGCATTTTTTGAGTTTGAACGACGGAAGAACTTATGATTCTGTTTAATATAGTTAGAATATGTATCAAGCAGGCTTAAAAACTGCGTTGCACTAACGGTGTTTCCTGTTGTAGTTGTTCCGCTAGAAACAAAGGACGGTCCAGCTTGATTTTTAAAATAAGAACCACCGTTAATCAGACGGGCAACTTTTCTTCCTTTTAACTCTTTTCCATAGCCGCTACCTGGATTTCCATATCTGTGAAAATAAGATCGGCTTACTTCCCATTCAACGACACTTAGTGAACCTCCATCCATATGTCCCCATCCATTTGGACATTCGCTGGCTCGTTTTGTATCAGCAACGATACAGTTTATATTTTGTCCATTATCAAGCTGGACAGTCATGTAATCTCCAACTTTTCCGAATTTTTCAAGTACAGCAATAAATCGGTATGTCTTTCCACCGATATTAATGCAAGCAAAACCATCATCCCATGCAGAACCAGTACTTTTCCACATTTTAAATAATTTTCCACAGTCTGAAACCCAGTTGAATTTATCATACTCAGTGACAGTCCACATTTGTTTGTAATTTTGAGGGATATCTACAGCTTGCCCAGCCATTGGTGACTCACTGCCATACATTCCGCTGCTACCTAAAACACAATCAAAAAGATCATCAAAATAATACGTTGTTACGGTAATCTCTGCATCTGTATAATCCAGTACCTTTTTACCATCTTTATCTCTTGTATAGTGATCCTTTTCCTTTATATCCATTGTGTGAGAGCCACTATATAACCCGGAAAGATATGCACCGATATCCTCTTCACTTGCATCATCGAGGTCAAAATCGAAATATACCTGAGCCATGGCCATCATTTCTGCTGTATTTGTTGTTTCGGTAAATCCAAGGTCATCGTTGTACATAGAATTACTTTTTTTATCAACTTTCTTTATTTTAACATGACGGTATGCACCATTTTCGTTGTATGATGCTAAAGATTTTTGCTGTTCTTTATAAAGTGTCTCTATCTTTTTTAAACAAAATTCATTTACTTTATCACTATTGCTTTCCACAGAATATTTTGCCCCAACACTTGTGAGGAAAAGAAGTATGATAAGTATAATAAAATACACAAGTACAACAAGTGATACTGCCATTATTATCATATTTTTTATTCTATTTGCGGCATTAAATGCTTTGCCTAAAAGCCGGAGAGGGTTGTATTTACCTCTCGTCAAAAAACTGATTACAGATGCCTTTGCGTGTTGTATCTTATTTTTTACAAACCTTGCCGGATGAGGGACTTTATCAATCACTTTATCAATAAAGTCTTTATATTCTCTTCTTCTCTTTTTACGTCTGGCTTTTTTCTCTCTGCGTTCTCTTTTCTTCTTCCGTCTTTCCGCATGTTTCTTTTTCACACTGTCTGGAAGTTTTTCTTTTACTTTTTTTGCCAGTTTTGTCTTCGATAATTTTATAGACGCTTTTGCGGCAGCCAGACTAACCAACTTCGCCGCATTTTTAACAAGAAACTTTACATTTTGTGCAATCGTCAAGATATTTTGGATAACATTCTTTGTATGCCGCAGCAACGCTCCGGTCATAAACATCGCATTAAGCGTAGATTCTTGTCTGCCATATTTGTGAAGCTTTCTTCGTCCAAAGCGAAGTAAATGAAACAAATTTGATTTACCAGACAGTCCCCGAATCTCTCCAAGCCTTCGGTTGAGAACTTTAGCAGCCTGACCTTCTTCTATAGTAAGCCTTCCAGATTTAATAGCTCGATTGATCTCAAATTCTAAGACTTTTGGTTTACTGGAAAATATGCCGATATTCTTATCTTTTAGATATTTTTGCAGCCCTTTTTGCAATTTTTTGAAATCATCTGTGGTCATAGCTCTGGAAGTATCGACAGAAAAAAGTGTTTTTTCTTCTCCTAGCTGTGCTTTTAATATCTCACATGCTTTTTGGAAATCTTTGTCCATATGCATATTTCCAGCAATAGATGTTGCTAAAGTCCTTTTTGTGGTATCAACAGCCATTTGAATAAAAGGCATGACGTTTTCTTCTGTCTCTTTAATTCCCCGACCAGTGCTTGTTTGCCCGCCGCTTGTACGCCAAAGAAAATCTTTACCATTTTGTATCACTCTTTTCTGAGAAGATAGGATTTTCGTGATACTATTTGTTTGATATCTCGCAAAATTAGCCATAGTGTATTGCATAGCATCATTTATTGCTTTTTCCTGTAACGCATCCCGTTTTTCTCCAAGTTCATCAATGTCAAATGAGGTTCCCTGTTCTTGCACTTTTTCTCCATGGGCAGGACGCTCCCGCATTTTCTGTTCCCATTCTTTTTGTGCGTCCATTTCTTTACTATCTCTCAAGTGACTTTCATTAAAAGAAGATTGAGATGATTTTATATAAGAAGAATCGGATTCTTTTTTTAGAGCATTTTGTGTAAAAGTTCTATCGTCACTTTTTACGATAACTTCTGGTTTAGATACAATTTGCTTCGATTCTTTTTTATCCGGTGCAGCAATAAGGTCTGGAGATGATCCAATGGAATCCGATTCTTTTTGTGCGAAATCAAAATTATCAGCTGCATAGTCTTTTCGTTTCTGCATCTTTTCTTCCCACTCAGATTGAGCTTCGTCAAGCAAAGAATCTCTAAGATGTCCCTTGTATCTTTCTTCATCTTTTCTTTTTGTATCTGGAGAAGGAATTGTTTTATCTATGATCTCTGTCTCTACAATCTCTTTTGGACGGTCACGGGTCAGATTGACAAATACCTGCCGGTCCTTTAATTTTTGTTCTCTCTCTTCTTCCAGAAAGATTTCTTTTTCTCTTTCCATAATATCCTCCTTTCTGAAAAATCTCTTCTAATATGTTTTTTCAGAAAAAAGGAAAAGAGGAATGGGATATTTCCCATTCCTCTTAAAAACCTTGATATACGTCTTCACCATATAAAAAAGCAACAAGATTATAATAATAAATAATCTCTTTTTTGATCTTTACGTAATCATCAAATGTCAATTTCGTTAAGGATTCATTTCCTTGCACTGACTTCCATGATTCTAATAGCTTTTTCCTTTCCGCCTCCCAGCTCCATTCCCCGAATTTTTCTTTATTCCAGTTTTCTTTTGGTGGTATTTTAGAGACAAGCTCAACAAGAAGAAACACTTCTCGGGGCGAAAGCTCCGTCTTAATACATAATTTGATATGAAAAGACAATCTCTTACGGAGAAGATTTACCAATCGAGCCTTTTCCGCAGTGATCATACCTGTGATTTTTTTATTTTCTTCAGCTACATCGTCAGGGATAGTTTTGGGAACTTCACCTACCTTTTTGCCTTTAGGGATAGATTTCCCCACATTCTCTGCTTGTTTATCTTCTGTCCCGATTCCAGTAAAAGGATTATAAAACTCGTTTGGTGTGTTCGGTGCAGTCACAGCTTTACTTTCAGTCTTATTTTCGCTTTTCTTTTCATTTTCTTTCACGTCTTGTTTTTTAGGTGCTTTATCGGCAGCAGATTTATTTCGAGAATTTTGATATGACTGCTTATTGATAAACTGGTCAACACCTTTTTTTAGATTTCCTTTTGGACAAAAGACTGTCTTATATTCAGACAAAGCTTCTTTATCCATTCGAGGAAGATTTTTTCCAAAAAAGACGAGTAAATTGTCTTTCATTTCATCTTCCTTTAAAATTTCTTTGAAAGCTGTCAATATCATCTGTCCATCATCCGGATTATCTACGATAAGTTCTCTGTAAGTTCCTTTTAGATCCGCATTTTGCCCAGAACCCCTTACTAGAAAAATATTATAATCCTTTAAAAACTTTGCATTGTTGCTACATAAAAGTTCATAATCCTTAATAGAAACAATAACAGCGTTTTTATTACTCATTCTTTTCCCCCTTATGTGACATGAACTTTGACATATCAACTTCTACGCTGTCTCTTTTCGGAACCGCTACAAAATTAGAACCAGCGATAAGGATATGATGCCGTATCTGGTCATCAGCTAAAGAAACCTGATTTGCATTAGCACCAAAAGTTACGTTTTCATATTCTGTCTTTGTAAGGCTGTTTGATAAAGCCACCGTTGCAAACATAGGACAATGATGAATCTGACAAAGTTCTAATAATTCTGTCATTTTCGTTGAAATCTCAGCTCTTTCTTCTTTTGATAAATTATATTCCCGCATTATATGTCACCTCTTTATCTTTCTTTTAAGAATCTATAAGTTGTGCAAACGCATTCGTGAAAGCGTCCATATCTTCATCTGAAGCAGCTAAATGCTCGTCCGCTACTACCACTGCGTCTGGAGCTTTCTCAAAATAAAACGTATTTTCTTTTTCTGGTTCTTCCTGTTGTTCTTTTTTGGGATACATGGAATATTCTGACTCAGGTATAGGAGGAGATATAGGCGCAGATTCTGGCAAACTCTGTTTTATGACTGCCTCTGGCATAAGATCAATCGGTTCCGCTTCTGTTTTTTCTATTTTCGGAGGGATATAAGATGTTTCAGGAGAGGGAATGGAGGTTGTACGCTTTTTGACCATCTTTTTCCTCCTTTTTGCAGGCTTTTTTCGTGTTATCAGCATCATTTTGCATTTATCCTTTGTAAAAGGATATAACTTTTCTGTAAAATACAGATAATCTTCTTTGTTATTAAGAAAATTTTCAGCAATAGGTCTCCATAAATAAAGACGTAACAGACTTTTGAAAAAATTATTCCATGCTCCAGGATTGATTTTATCGATCATCTCAATAATTTGCCTGTCAGTAGCATCCTCTTCATCTAAAAACAATCTATACTCCACCTTCGCGCCATGCGTACTTTGGGGTTGAAAATCATCTTCGGATGGATTTGGCAGGGAAAGGAGAAATTCCTCTCCCTTTATAAAAGCAACCAAAACTTGATGCATTACGTTCGCCACATCTACATTGCGGTAATATAAAGTCAAAAGATCGATATCATGCTTTGTATAAAATCGGATTGCAAACGACCTTGACATATATACACCTCCCCTTATTTAGCCATAGACATATATCTAAACTGATAATATCCTCTTGCAACAGAGTAAAGAAATGGGACATCTGTAGCATTTATATTGCTTGGTAAGATCTGTAATGTTTTCATGCCAGCTAAATACTGCTGGATATCCTCAAACCATGCTTCTCCAGTTCCTCCGGCAACGATCAGTGTTTCATAATCACGGAACGTATTCGTGATTGAACGTGAACGCATCATAGCCTCAAGGAATACTTCATGGCTTGCCTGTTTCACTAATTCCCCAATCGGTTTACTCTCCTGTTCCATTGTTTCTTCATTCAGGCAAATGATATACCCTGTCTCAAGATTATGCTGTAATGCCTGACTACGGATATCCTCGCCATATTCGTCCATGATAAGTTTGGAAACACGTTTTAAAATCTCACCACTTCCAATATTTAAAAGTGACTCACAACAAACGATCCTTCGGTTTTTAATACCATAAAAATCAGCTGTACCGCCCCCAAAATCAGCAACTAACGTTTTTCCGAAGAGAAGTTTTTTAGTATCTGCACTGTATTTTGCATCTTTTCCAATCAAAGCTGAATATAAAGCCCCTGCTGGCTGCGCCATGAGATGGATATTTTCAGAAGTAATCTGTAGATTAATATTTACCCATGGTTTATTTCCTTTTTTTAAAGAAAAGTTAAATGGTTTTGTCAATGATTCTTTCATTGCAGAGGAGTCTGCTTTAAGGTAAGAAGCCGGAAGTCCTGTTTCCAAGAAAATAGGACGTTTATCTTCTTTCTCTCTTGACATAATAGCGAGCCCAATCGCTGCCTTGCATAAGATCTGAAACTTTGGATTCCAATATCTTTTTCGATCATAAGTCTCAGAGTCTGTTTCGTTCGTATCTCCACTTTCAACCATTTCCTGTGCAGTGTAACCCAGCATATATGTTTTTCCAGTATCATTGTCCCGGTACAGGATATCCTTTTCATCAAACAGGTTCAGGCTTTCATCTGTCAGTTCTTTTACAAATGATGGAAAACAGAAATACCCTCTTTCATACCACACCTTCATCCCGGAATAGCCTGCGTCCAGACCAACGATAAATTTAGGGGCTTTCGGAAGCTGCATTGGGATATTAAAAAATTCGTGACGAGTTCTATAAAGATTTGTAGGTACCATAATTGCTCCTTTCTTTTCTTGCAATAATTTCCTTTATTAATATGTAGAAGTTGTGTGTCTGAAAAACACACATATATCTGTGGACTTTCTTCATAGATATATAAGTGATATTTCTTCACATAACAAACCTAAGTTGTGTGAAAAATTATCACAGGTATATGTGTGTTCCAGATACACTCAAATCATAGCAAGTCATCTTGTGAGAAGAATTTTTGTAAGAAAAAAGAAAGCCTGAAAACAGACTTTCTTATAAGGCGATAAAAAGAATTCGATTCCAAAAGAGAGGTTGTGTGTTACCTCTATTTTGTTTTCCTCCTTACTGGCTAACATATTCGACTGGAATATTTAACGTCTGGCAGACTACCCTTAATGTATCAATATCGAGTTTTCCTTCTTCTTTTCTGTCGAGGATTCTTTTCAAGCGTGTCTGGGAAATTCCAATATTCCTAGCTGCCTGTTCCAGATTTTGTGTAGCAGCGATTTCTTTTGCACTCTCAGCCTTGATTCTGTCTTCCAAAACCAACAATAAATGTGCAAATATTTCATGGTTTTTTCTGCATATCAATAATGCTTTGTTATGAGTTTCACTGATACCAGAACGTCCATTTTTAAACGGCAAAGTTCGGTCATACTCGCATACAGCGCCAAATAGTACAGACATCAGATTGAACATCCCACTGATAACGCTTTGATAAAAGACCAGTTGTCCTTTTTTCATCTGATAGAAATCTTCTTCTTCTTTTGCGAAAACAGCAAGCTGTTCTTCAAGCCGCTTCATTTCATCTACAATATACTTTTCCATATTAGAGATGACACTCCTTCCTTATTTTAGTTCATTGGTTTTTTGTGATATCATTAATATGTATACTTTTTTAAAACAAGGAGGATTCAAAGATGATTTATTTGACAGAAAAATTTCCACCCATTGCTGACCTGCATTGGACTCCAGATGGTTCAAGTTATCAGTACACTTTTCACTATAGAAAATGGGAATTAGCACACTGTATATTTCAGTTATCGGCTGACGAAAAAATACTATATATTGAAAGTCTAGCAAGGGCTATAAGTTATCCGCCAGAATTCAAACAAGAGCATTTGTGTACAGAACTTTTAAATGCGATGCTATATGATATTTTATGCAAATGGGATATTATTCCAGAAAAAATAACGGGTACATTAGCCTATACAGACTCTTTTAATGGAAATTGGAAAAAATCAATTCCATTTTATCGTAACTTTCCAAAATACTTAGAAGCAAGGCTTCCATATACATTGACTTTTGGTATAACAGATAAAGATGGCTATGTTATTCCATCGGATAAATATGAAGATATAGATGAGTTTATGAAGGAATATACTGGAGAGGATTTGAAATTCTTTTATGTTGTTACGAAAAAATAGCCTCCTTCGTACCATATTTTTCAAAATAAAAACCCCGGTACAAGACCGGGGCTTTAAGAAAGGATTAAAAAAATGAGGGAACAAAAATATTTTTTGTTCCTTATTTAATATGTATTTTTTAATTTTTATAAGAAAGCTATCGTTCTGGATATTCTGGCTGTTGTTGCCTTACCTGCAATTCTTTGTATTCTTCAAGTTGTTTCATTAGTTTTTTATTCTTTTTTTCAAGAAAAGTGTGTTTTTCATTTATTTGTCCTGCTTTCCGCTTTTTTATCTTTAATATGAAAAAACACCTGCGGTTGCCCGCAGGTGCTAAAAATAAATCTAAATGTTAGATTCTTTTTCTCTTCTTAATGACATATACAACGCCGCTGACACAAAATACAACCGCTGCTCCAATCAATACCATAAAGATGATATCGCTTGTCTTAACAGTCTTTGATGTGCCATTGCTTCCACCATTGGAGGAAGTTCCGTTGCCACTGTTTCCACTGCTCTTTCCGGAAGATTTCTTTGGTGTGGATTTCTTCGGAGTAGCTTTTGTAACTTTGACAGTCTTCGTGGATTTTCCTGGCTTTGTATTATCGGAAGTTGCCGTTGCCACGTTCTTTACATTCTTTCCAGCAAGGGATGCATCTTTGAAAGTTACTTTATAAGTTACTTTCATGGATTTTTCACCCTCTAAGTTGGATTTTGTCTTAACGGTAAATCCGTTCTTTGTCATCTTGATCGTAGCTTTTTTGATTTCTTTTCCATCTGGACCAGTAACCTTAATGCTCTTTTCATCAATGACAGTTCCCGTTGTCTGTAAGGCATCTTTGATGACTACATTCTTTGCAACAGTACCTTTACGGTCGTTTGTTACAGTGATAGTGTACTGTCCCTGCCCGCCTACTTTGTAAGAATCTTTATCAGATGTCTTTTTCACTACTAAACGAGGGTCCGTACCCTTATCAACGTCAACTTCATGGTCAGTTGTTACTTCACCAGTATCAGCTTTACCAATTGCGATATTTTTCACTTTCTTGCCTACAAGGGACTTGGAAGTGAACTTAACGTCGTAATTAACAGTAAAGGATTCATCTTTTGCAAGATTCATACCAGTTTTAATAGTGTATGATGTTTTTGTAGTTGCAATCTGGACAGATTTTGTGATGTCTGTACCCTTTGTATCCAATACTTTGATCGTATCAGAAAGGATTTCAGCACCTTCTGTCTGTAAGGCATCTTCAATGATGACGTTCTTTGCTTCAGCATTTTCTTTTGTCTGGCTGAGTTTTACAGTATAGTGACCTGTTTCGCCAACACCATAAACGTTTTTATCAGATGTTTTTTCGATAGCCATTTCCGGACCATCTACTGTAACTTCTTTTTCTGTCTCTACCCAATCAGATGTTGGGTGTTTTACTTCGTTTGTTGGTACGAAGCTATCAGGTGTCCATGAAGAAGGATCTTTTGGATTCTCCTTATCTGCTTTCTTTACAAGTGCAACATTTGTGATTACATCATCATCTGTTACAGTATCAGCTACCTTTACTTTAAAGGAAACGCTCTCTGACGCTCCAGCTGCTACGCTTGGAACAGTGAAAGATACATAAGATTTTCCGCTGATCTCGACTAATTTACCGCCAGAACCTTCAACATAAGTTGTTTTGTCTGGTACAGCATCCAGAACGAGGACGTTTTTCTTTTCCTCATTAGAAGTATTTGTTACTTCAATATTGTATGTGATCTCGTCTCCGGCTTTAACCTGTGTACCGGAAGCTGGCTCGGCACTCTTTAATGCAGTGAGTCCGTCTTCTACAGTAACCGGTGTCACATCGTTGTCTGTTTTTGCAGATGCGTTGTCCGCTTTTGCTTTTGCGATGTTCTTTACAGCCTGTCCTGCTAAAGAGCCATCTTTGAACAATACATCATATGTCACAGTAAATGTCTCGCCAAAGGCAAGGTCTCTTCCTGTCTCGATCGTGTAACCAGATGTATCCTTTGTGATGTTATCTACTTTATTTGTGATGTCTTTTCCGTTTGTATCTACAATCTTGATTGTAGCTGTCTGGATCTCAGCACCTTTTACCTGTAAAGCATCTTTGATAACAACATTTTTTGCAACCGCATTTTCTGTATCCTGTCCTACTGTTACTGTATAATGTCCAGTTTCGCCTACCTGATAAACATCTTTATCAGATGCTTTCTGGATAGTTAAGCTTGGAGCGATCACAGTAACTTCGTTATCATCCTCTACCCATGATGGCAGTGGATGGGTTACCTCATTTGTCTCCTGATAGGAGCTTAAATCAGTATCATCGTCTTTGTCAGTTACTTTTACTAACGCTTTGTTTGCAACCTGCTTGTCAGCACTTTCATTAACAGTTACCGTAAAGGATACGGTCTTTTCTTCTCCTGCTTTTAAAGTATCGATCGTAAATGCAACATAAGATACACCGTTGATATCTTTTACATCCCCGCCATCTTTGTATGTTGTGCCGGTTGGTACAGCGTCAAGGATATGGATGTTTGAGATGTCTTTTTCGGATGTGTTCTTTACTTTGATAGAGTATTTGATATCATCCCCCACATTGACAGTGCTGCCATTTGCTGGGTCAGAATCTTTTACAATCTCAAAGAGTGCATTTCCGTTTTCATCCTTATAAGTTCCCGGAGTTACATCCTTTGTTGTCGTTGTTGTTAAGTTTCCGGCAGTAGCTTTTGCTACATTTCGTACTTTCTCATTAGCAACAGACGCTTTTGTAAACTTCACATCATAAGTTACGGTAAATGCCTTACCATAGCTTAAATCTTTGCCAGTCTTAATAGTATAGCCGCTCTTTGTAGATTTGATTTCTACTTCTTTTGTGATATCTTTTCCATCAGGATCTGTGATCTTGATTGTATCTGTTAAGATATCTGCTGCATTATTTTCAATCGCATCTTTGATGATGACATCTTTTGCAGCCGCATCTTTTTCTGTCTCACTTACCTTTACAGTATAGTGTCCAGTATCGCCTACGCTGTATGTCTCTTTATCAGATGATTTTTCGATTGAAAGAGCAGGAACAACTTCTGTTACGATATATGGGATGGTGTGGATAACTTTATTGGTATCAACAAAATCATCATCTTCCCAATGCTTATCTGGCTCATCAGATGTTTTTACCTGTGCTACGTTTTTGATTGTTGCAAGTCCTGTTCCTGTTACTTTTACCTTAAAGGATTCTGTCTTAGACTCTCCTGCCTTTAAAGTATCAACTAAGAAAGTAACATAAGATTTGCCACTGATAGTCTTAAGAGTTCCACCAGATACATATTCCGTAAGTTCTGGAACCATATCACGGATCATTACATTCTTCTTATCTTCTTTCGAAGTATTTGTGACAGTGATGTTATAAGTGATTTCATTACCTGTATTTACAACAGATCCACTTTCTGGATTTGCCGTTTTGATAGCTGTAAGTCCGTCTTCAATATCAACTGGTGTAACGGTATTATCTGTTTCTGCTTTTGCATTGTCTGCAACAGCTTCAGCTACGTTAGGGATATCTTTATTTGCTAAAGATGCATCCTTAAATACCACATCATAAGTTACAGTGAAAGATTCACCATACGCTAAGTTTCTGCCAGTGTTGATAGAGTAGCTATCATCTTTTGTCTCAATCTTGACATCTTTTGTGATGTCTTTTCCAGTAGTATCAGCAATCTTAACAGAATCTTTTACAATGCTTACGCCCTTAACCTGCAGTGCATCATTGATCCTTACATTGATTGCTTCTGCATCTTTCTTATCCTGTGTTACCTTTACAGTATAATGTCCAGTCTCGGAAAGATTGTAAACCTTCTTATCAGAAGATTTTGTGATAGTAAGGTTTGGTGCATGAAGGGTTACTTCATTATCAGCCTTTACCTCATCTGCATTATCCGCTTTCGCATCGGCAATATTCTTCACTTTCTTTCCATCTAAGGAATCAGATTCAAATAATGCGTCATATGTGATTGTGAATGTTTCATCTTTTGCAAGGTTTTCATTTGTATTGATGGAATAGCTTCCATCTTTCACAGAAATCTCTGCTTTTTCAGTAATGTCTTTCTCACCTTTCATGATCTTAACATTGCTGATCTTTGTTCCGGCTACCTGCATGGCATCAGCAATAACAACATTTTCTGCTGTCGCATTCTTCTTTGTCTGTCTGACTACTACAGTGTAGTGTCCAGTCTCTCCAATAGAATAAACGCTTTTATCGGATTTCTTTGTGATAGAAAGTTCCGGTGTAACAGGTTCTGTCTTTACTCTGTTTGTAGCAAGTACCTGTGGTGCATTGCTTCCCCAGATAAGAACAGAGTTTGTTGTCTCTTTTCCAACGGATGCTGCCTGTGGGGTCGCACGATATGTTACTTTGATCGTATCTGCTTCTGTAAGGTCTTTTCCAGTTTCGATAGTAAATCCATCTTTTGCTTCATTTAATGTGATCTTAACATCTTTTGTGATATCATTACCATTAAATGTTACATGGAAAGAACCTTCTTTAATAAGGAAGTTATCTTTCTGGTCGAACTGGTCTTTGATGATAACCTTTTCAGCAGTTACATTTTCACGGCTCTGTCTGGCTGTGATCGTATATTGTGCTTCTTCGCCTAAGTAATACGTTGCTTTATCTGAGTCTTTATTCGGTGTGATAGATGGGCCGTTTGGTGTAACAGTTGCATCTGTCGTTACTTTTAAAGCTTCATCAGATACGGCATTGGCTACATTCTTGATCTCTTTACCAGCAAGCTTGTTATCTGTGATGACCATCTGGTATTCAATCTGCAGCTTTGTTTCTTTTGTCACTCCGACTGGGTTCCATGTCTTCTGTGTTTCCGGTTTCTTTCCAGCTTCAAGATCCCAGAGGCTATAATTTCCTTCTTTTACAAGGTGTCTCTTTGTCTTTAATGCGAAGGTGTTGTTCTTAACGGCTTCGTCATAAGATTCTTTCTTAATAACATTACCCTCTGCATCCATCAGCACAATGCTGGCTTTCTGCAGTTCGACACCTTCTGTCTGGATATCATCATCAATTACAAGGTTTCTTGCGACTGTACCGATCTGGGAGTTTGTAACATCGATTTTGTAAGTAACCGTATCACCGATCGCATATTTTTCCTTATCCGCTTTCTTTGTGATAACAAGGCGAGGACTGTTGATATATACAAGAGCATCCGCTTTTACTGTTTTTGCTTTGCCATCTGTTTTTTCAAGATTGGAAGCGGTTGCCTTTGCTGTATTTCTTACTTCTGTACCATTAACGATCTCTGTTGCTTTACCAGTATAAGTAATCGTCAGTTTGCTGCCGGAGGCAAGATAAGTATCTTTCAACTTCCATCCGTTACCGCTCTTTTCCAGAGTGATTTCAGGAGTACGGTCTTCGGTTTCGTTATATTTATCTGGATTTAACTTATTTGTTTCATCCGCTGTTCCTGCAACATGATATTTGATGGTTGTTCCCTTGCCGCCTGCGGCTTTAAAGGTTACTGTTTTTCCATCTTTTGTGGTCTCTACAATCTGGATATCATCATAGTTTACGATGAGTCCATCTGGTAAACTGATATCAGAGATGTCTACATCTTTTGCTACTGTGCCATCTGCACCGTTTGATGTTACATCTACCTGATATTTTACTAACTCATTTCCTGTCTCTTCTTCATAAACACGGAATTCGTTGTCTGCTCGGTTATCCTTTTTCTTCGCTTTATACTCATTGATGTATTTCTTTGCGATAGAAAGGTCTGCTGTATTGATGTAAAGTTCTGCATCGTCTTTTACTTCATCGGCATTATCTGCTTTTGCAGAAGCAATATTGACGATTTCTTTACCATTTCCAGCTTTTGTTGTTTTAGCAGAAAATGTGATCGTTACTTCCGCATCTTTTGGCAGAGCGGAGATAGTTGCTTTGTATCCGTTTCCGTCTGCTGCAATATTGGACGTAACTTTTGATGTTGCTGTCTCATTACGAAGTTCTGGATTCAATTTATTGGTTGGGTCTGCTGTTCCGGCAACATGTTCTGTCACGGAATCAGGCACTCCACTCATCTTTAAAGAACCAGAAACAAGTTCTAATCCTTCAGGAAGTGTATCTGCGATTGTAACATTTTTGGCAATACCTTTATTGTTTTTTACCTTTACGGTAAAGTTTGCAGTGTCACCTACTTCATACTCATACTTATCTACGACTTTATCAATCGATAATTCGCCGCCGTTTGTATAAGCTTCGGCATCATCCTGTGCAGCCTCCATAGCGTTTGTTGCTGTGGCTTTTGCAGTATTGTAATTTTCTTTTGCGTTTCCGCTCTCTAATGCAGTACAAGTGACGATTGTCTTAAATTCTTTTCCTGCTGGAAGGGAAGCGGCTGTTACCTTAACATCCTGTCCAGAGAAAGAACTATTTGCTTCAACACCTTCTGTTTTTACATCAGTAATCTTATACTCAGAAGGAATGGTATCTGTTACAGCTACATTTGCTGCATCTGCTGCATTTCCTGTTTCCTTTGTTGTAATCGTAAAGACTACGTTATCGCCAACTTTATGTTCGTATTTGTCCACGACTTTATCAACAGCAAGTTTTGCCAGTTTCATACGGACGTAAACTTCAGAAGAGTGTTCAGTGATTGCAGTTTCTCCAGTTTGCTGAAATGTAACAGAGCCTTTATTAGGAATCTTAACCTCTGTTTTATCAGTGTTAGCAATATATCGGGAAAGATCTGCTCCAGTCTTTACTCTAGCATGAAAATGTAATGTAAGATTTCCTTGCAAAGCATCATCTGTAAAATTTTTAGCTGTAGCTGTTAATGTTTGACCATTTGATTCAATATTAAAATTATTTGTTACATCATCGGTCTTTCCGTTTCTTGTCCTTGTTACTGTAGGATTTCCAACAAATTCAAGAACATTCTCTAAAGTATCTTTCCATTCGAATTTATTTAACTGACTTCCAACAGCATTGCCATTTTCTGTAGATAATGTATATTCAAATGTATCAGACGATTTTGCCAAAGTGATATCAGTTTGACCATTAACATACTTTTTAATATCTGGATCAATCCTTACATGATTTCCTTCAGTTTGTCCACCGAAAGAAAGGAAAATAGAATTTGTCTGCGCTCCACTTGCACCACCAGCATAATATCGGATTTTTAATTCATTATTAGCTGAAGTTAATTTTGTACGAAGGAATAATGCGTATTTTCTAGCGACATCTCCAGTCGCACCATCAGGCGCATCTTCTCCTTTTGGACAATACACTATATCTTCTTTTTGACTATCTGACGGAACTCGGGAATCTGGTATTTGAAAATTTAATACAGATCCTTTGCCAAAACCAGCCCATGTAAGGCGGCCTTTATTACGTACTTCTACAGCCTGATAGGAGTCAATATCCCATAATGTCATCCCACCCTGCCAATCTTCTGATAAAGTATTTTTACCAGCATCTGTTATAGTATACGTAATCGTGACATATTTATATCCACTATAACGAATACTTCCGATAGATTTAGTGAAAAAAGAGATATATGGTCCATCTGCTCCACTAATTTCGCCATGCGCTCCTTCAACAGCGATTATGAGATCATATTTTTTGTTTTTATTTCCGGAATCAAGTGTTAAATTTTTATACTTGATCCAATATGATTTATCTGTGCCATTAATCTTACTTGCATCCAGTTTTCCGGCAATAGGAGTTCCTAATCTCTTTTTTTCCGTATCACCTTTCATTTCTTTATTAGCCCATGTTGCAGCAGCGCCACTTTTAGAAAGAGAGCTGGAACATTCATAGTCAAAATCATCACTTTTACTTAAACTCAGTTTATTTACATTTTTTGAATTTACAAGTGTTGTTTTGTTCTTTGAACTATTCACAAGAGCTTTCATTGTTGTTGTTTCGGCATTCGCAGTAATCGCTGTTCCAGGCACAGCTGTCGTCACAGCCATTGCCGTTGCCATTACAACAGAAGCGATTTTTTTTAAACTAAACATAAATGACCTCCTGTTATTTTTTATATAATTTTCAAGGTACGGTACCATAGTGCTATAAAGCACCCAAGCTTGTTTGCTTTATAAGTCTATGGATTTGGTCTGTCTCGGCATTTCATAAGACATCCTCCTTTCTAACTGCTCCATCACAGTCCCACCTAATATGTAAAATTGATTTTTTTGAAAGGAAGATGGGAAAAAGAATCGAATTCTTTTTTATGAAAAATAAAAAAGGAGCCACGCATGGCTCCCAAATGCTATCTGTATAGCATTAATAAAATTTTATATACATATACCTATCTATATTCAGTTTTTGATGCTTTGTTTAATAGTTACGCCATGTTCCGGTTACCCACGGATTGTACTGATTACCTGCACAATCTTCTGTATATGCTTGCATGAAATATTCAGGATTGACTTCAAAATCCACAGGATTATCTTCTTTTCCTTTGCTAACAATCATACTTAGAAAATCAAATCTTGTGCTTGTAGCAGGAGGATTGTATTTTTCAAATTCCTTACTTGGTTTGCTATAATACTGGGAATGATATTTATACGCCTCCGCATCGGAAAATAAAAAGAATGGCATTGAATAACTCCACAGTCCGTGTCCAGAAGAATCTTGTGTAGAAGGGTCCATACGATAAACATCTAAGTTATACCACTTTCCATCTATTGAAACTTTTAATCTCGCTCCACCATAAGATTCATTCACATACATGGTTTTAATTCCTGCACTGGAAAGTAATTCATCCAGGAAATCATTGTAGCCATATCGTGTTGCTTTACCCTTTAAAATACAGTTTACAGTATTCTCTGGCTCATATGACCAGTATTCTCCGTAAACTCTTTTTAAATGATCGCAAGTCCAAATGGTTAATCTTAGGATTTTTTCCTGTGTTGACATACTATTGTTGATTATTTTTAAAGCCTGTTTTATCTTTGCTTCAGTTGCTTCACTGGCATGATAATCATCTGCAATAACTTTTACATGACACTTGAAAGTTTTTCCATCAACTTTTGCCGTGATAACAGTTGTACCTTTGGCTACTGCCTGAACAGCCCCATGATTTTTATAAGTAGTATCTCTTTCAACCCATGCTACTTTCTTATTAGAGCTGGACCATTTCACAACATTTTTTGCATTATATAAGATTAAATCAACACCACTACCAGCTTGAAGAGTAACACTTGTTTTGTTTAATCTCATCGCTTTAGACGAAGAATTCGATTTCTTTTTCTTCGTAGATTTCTTACTCTTCTTCTTAACCGTAACCTTGCATTTAAGCTTTTTCTTTCCAATCTTTGCTATGATCACAGCCTTACCTGCCTTGCGAGCTTTGAGTTTGCCGGTTTTTGTGACAGTAACAACCTTTTTCTTGGAAGATTTCCACTTGATACGTTTAGATCGTTTCTTGCTGATACCCTTCACCTTAAGTTTCTTGCTCTGCCCAACGGTCATTGTAATCTTTGTTTTACTCAGTTTAGGCTTTGTTGCTGCATTTACCTGGGTTGCTGGAAATACGGAAAATATCATCATCAATGCTAGTACCCATGCAAATGTCTGTTTACAGATTCTACATGCTGTTTTTTCTGTCATGATAAAAAACTCCCTTCGTTATTTAATTTTCTGGTCGCATATTTTTTTGACCAGATTTATCGTATCATGGCTTCACAAAAAAAGAATTTTTGTAAGAAGTTATCCACAGGATACGATATTACTTTCCCCTTGATGGAGTTAGAGACATTATAACATGGAATCGGATTCCATGAAAAGGTCTATATTTAATATGAGAAAAATTTTGGTAGATGAAATAGAATTAGTATTGTAAAAGGAATCGGATTCCTTTTGATATGGAAATAAAAAGAGTTATAAATGGGATGGCATACAACACGGAAACCACAAACGAATTTTCAGTAGTTCTTATGTGTTTCAGAAAAGCTTTTATTATACCTATCCATTTATACATACGTTATCTTTCTTTTTAATTAAATAATAGTGTAATAGATTCAGATAAAAACAATCCAAAAATTATATTTAGGTACAAAAAAAAGAGCCTCTAATTACTCAGAAACTCTTCTTCTACTCATCTTTATAACATAGCATATATCCCTTTAAATAACACAACCATGCTCAATTAATTTCTGTTGTCTAGTAGTTAAAATGGAAAATTCAAGACTTTCCCTGTCTCGGGACAAATAAAAGCAAACTGGTTCTCTTAATTTACTCTTTTTAGGAACAAACTCAAATGTAAATTTCCCATTATCGAACCGGTTACCATCAAAATATCCATAAATAAAACGTTCCTCTGTATTTCCACTATGCAACAGTTCATCAATCATCACCGCACCCGTGTATTGTTTTTCTCTTAATGAATCCTCAATCTCTGAAAGATAATCAAAAGGAGGTTCATTAGTTTTCATAATTATAAGAATATTTACTTTTTCTTCATTTATCATAAACATTTCAAAATTATTCATCTAACTCCTCCTTTCTAGCTTTCAATAATCAGATTGTTTCATAATATTCATCAATAACCGCTAATGCTCGTTTTATTAAATCATGAGCTCTTTCTATATCTAATATTTCTGTAGTATCAAGTGGTGCGGTAGGATCATCCCAGTGTTCTATACGATGACGATTCGTATTATAAAAAGTATATATATTTCCAATGTATCTTATTTGATCTGGTTTCGCTTTTCCGTATCTATCCGGTTTTAGTCTATATTTCGCACCGATTTTATCAAACATATCAAAATGGTTTTCTTTGATATACTGCACATTTGGTATAATTTCGCATTCTTTCAATACTATTTTTAACTGTGCTTCTACAACACGCATTGCTGGCTGAGCCAAATATGTTCCATCAAACATATCATCCATAATCTTAAGATTATACACAGCTTGATGAAGAGATCTCTCCATTTTTTCAGACGGTAATTTATCATATGCATTAGGCAGATAAAACTGAAATTCAGAATGCACTTCATCTTTATCTATATTAAGATTATATGTGCTATTGAAAATTTTAGGAATTTCTTCCACATCAATTAATTCAGTAATATATCCAATAAAAGTAGAAAATAACTCTTTTGGTTTTCCCTGCATTACCACTTTGTCATGTTTTTTAAAATGTGTTACGACAATCCTATCTTTTCTTTTATTACTTTTTAAAGAGACTGCTATTCCATGCGTAATATCTTTCTTTTCTATGAACAGATTATCTTTTCCGATTTCTTCAATAACAAGTTCTATAACTGTTGAAAATTCTTCCGATGAGATTCCTTCAACCGTAAACCAAAAATCGCCTCTCTTAATTTTAGGAATTCCATGCCCTTCTAGCAGGGCAGCCTTTGCCAGCTTATCAACTTGTTCATTATAATAATCGCCTGAATGAGCTTTTACTTTTTGATAAGAAATTCTAAGAATATTAGATTTAGTCTTCATAAAATCTGCATATTTTTGAGTAAGTCTATTCTTTGCCTTCCACTCACCCAACGCCCATTTTGCAATTCCTTCGTAGTCATATCGAAGATTTAAACTATGATAGCCATTATTAATTGCCCACTGTACTGCATACATAGCACCAAGCATTTCACCCGCAACATTTCTAATAGCTAAAGAATCAGGTTCATCTCCATTCCCTGATTCTCTAATAGTTTCGCCACTTGGCGTGAGAATAATACAACCAAAAGAATATTTTCTTATATTTATATCAAAACTACCATCTACATATGCAATTAATTCCTCATCTGTATCCTGTTCTATATCTACTGTTTTAATTTCTTGGACTTCATTTCCTAAATACTTTTTTGCTTCGTCTTCTGTTTCAAAGCCTTTATATTCTGCCCCTGGATATCCATTAACCATTTCTTTGCATTCATTCCATGAGTAAAATAATCCAGTTTGTTTTCCTTTTTTTACAGCATAAAACTTTTTCTTTGCCATATATACTCCTTCAAGATTGGGGATTATAGCATAATACAAACTACTCGTCAAGAATTACTTTTATTTATACTTTGACAATATTTGTCTATTTCAGCTATCTTTTGTTCTCTGTTTCTTTTTTATTATACATACTCATCTAAAACCAGTCAATAAATTTCACCGAAACAAAAGCAGTATAAATCTTACACGTCAACATAAAAATACTACTAGATATCATGGTGTTTATGGTCCGTCCAATAACCGCTCCATCTTCATAACAAAATTCTTTCTTACAATAAATTTAACATCTACGACTGGATATTCATGCCTAACTCTCTATGAGAATAACTTTGCTTTTTAAACGAATTTTGTTATAATCATGACGTTACTCAATAAGTGTGATTTTTTTGCTCAATATCTGCTTTTCAGGTATACTATATTTTTTGTGAAACTAATATCTGGTCGTGTAAATATATAATGTATTCCAGCAATCGTGAAAAATGTGTTTTCAACTTTTATTATCTCTTTTGAAATATCAATATCATCACTGAATCCCTATTTATTTGCTTTCTTTTCCACATATTTTCTGACTAAAATATCCATTTTAACTCCTTAATTTTAAAAAAATATTAATAACGATAATGAATAATAATGTAATTCTTGTGGGAATTAATTGTTTTTTTAAATCGATCGGTGCTGTACCTTTAGCACTTATATAGTACATATTGATTGTATATATAATTGCAAAAAAACTTACTATCCAGCTCACTATCTTTACTATTCTTATGACAGTCATCTTATTATACCTCCTGTTATTTTTACCCTTAATATGCTAACAGGATTTAATTTTAATATACCCCCATAAACAGAGAAAGTACAGATATTCTTTTACTTTTAATTCTAGTATTATAATTTTCTCTCTTTTTGTGCATATAATGGTATTTTTCATAAATAAAAAAGGAGCCACGCATGGCTCCCAAATGCTATCTGTATAGCATTAATAAAATTTTATATACATATGCCTATCTATATTCAGTTTTTAACACTTTGTTTAATAGTTGCGCCATGTTCCTGTCTTCCATGGATTGTATTTATAAATACATTCTAATACGGCATTTCCATCAAGCTGTTCACCAAGAGATACCCACTCTTTCTTTTCATTATCCCATCGTAAAGGATGACTAACCACATTAATTCCATTTTTTTTGCCTTCGTCAATACAATATTGTATGAAATCAAATCTAGTGCTAGTTGCTGAAGGATTTTCGTTTGTATTCTGTTTACTTGACTTGCTATAATGATAAATAAAATCATAATTATAAGCTTGCGTATCAGAGAAAAGGAAAAAAGAATAATCATATCCTTTATATGGAGTATCACCTCTTGGACCTTCAAAAAGATAAGGATCTAAATTGTACCATGCTCCATCCACAACGACTTTTAAATGTTCATAATCTGTAACTATAATCTTCGATTTAATTCCAGCCCTGGTGAGTAATTCATTTAAAAATTCATTATAACCTGCTCGCCGGGCAACACCTTTAACAATACAATTAACAGTATTAATTGAATCACTATCCCAATAATGTCCGCTTTCAAACGCAGTTAAATGATCATCCGTCCAGGTTGTTAACTTCAAAATCTTTTCCTGTGTTGACATACTGTTATTGATTGTGCTTAAAGCCTGTTTTATTTTTGTTTCCGTGGCATCACTAGGATGATAAGCATCTGCAGTAACTTTTACAGTACATTTAAAAGTTTTTCCATTTGCTTTAGCTGTAATGATTGCTGTACCTTTTTTGTGAGCATAAATAAGCGCTCTATTTTTGTAAGATTTATATTGTTTTACAGTCGCAATATTTTTGTCAGAACTAGACCATTTAACCTTTTCTGTTGCATTATATACAGTTAAATCATCAATATCATCTTCCTGTATCGTTAAAGAAGATTTACTTAATCGTACTGTCTTTTTAGAAGAATTTGATTTCTTTTTTCTCTTCTTGACCGTAACCTTGCATTTCAGCTTTTTCTTGCCTACTTTTGCAGTGATTGTAGCTTTACCTGCTTTCCGAGCTTTGAGTTTTCCTGTCTTTGTGACAGTAACGACCTTTTTTTTGGAAGATTTCCACTTGATACGTTTGGCTCGTTTCTTGCTGATACCCTTCACCTTAAGTTTCTTACTCTGCCCAACGGTCATTGTAATCTTTGTTTTACTCAGTTTAGGCTTTGTTGCTGCATTTACCTGGGTTGCCGGAAATACGGAAAAAATCATCATCAATGCCAGTACCCATGCAAATGTCTGTTTACAGATTTTACGTGCTGTTTTTTCTGTCATGATAAAAACTCCCTTCATTATTTAATTTTTCTGGTCGCATATTTTCGACCAGTCTTATCGTACCATGTTCCACAAAAAAAGAATTTTTGTAAGAAATTGTCCACTGGCACGATATCACTTTCCCCTTAATTTTGGAGTCAGTAACATTATACCACGAATCGAATTCAGTGGATATATCTGGCGTGATTAATATGGGAAAATTTTTAAAATGGCATCTCTCTTAATATATCCATCGCTACAGTATCTTCTTTTCCCATTAATTTTAATATCTTGTACTGTGCTATTTGCCTTAAACCGCCTATATATCTACATAATACTAGATCTTGACGAGTGTATACTTCTATTTGTGACAAGTGATTTTTTATAATTTCTAATTTGATTATTGCATCGATATCATTTACACATCCAACATAATTCCATGTAGAACTTGTAATATTATTATCTTTAAAAGCTTTTTTATATGGTTCATTCATCATCCATTTTTCTTCAGGATTGATACCTACAAGAATTTTATCAGCAAGTATCGACTCCTCCACTAACATTGTTCTTGCAGGATGCTCCTCCCATGGATGAGTACCAACTCCCAAGCCTCTATCTTGCCTAACACTTTGTGTCAATCTTTTATAAATATACTTTATAATCTTCTGTTGCCACTCGTCCTTGTAATCATCAGGTTTAAATTTTGAAAAATATTCATCCAGTAATTTAATTTCTCTGTCATATGCGGCATCTAAGTCGCTATGTAATCTGTAATGGTCTTTTGTCATGACTCGATTATGATTTTCTGCTATAATATCTTCCAATCCATAATTGTTAGTCCCATCTTTTAAATCATGTGGTGTTATGTTATTCATAATATCAATAACTAACTTTTTTGCTGAATCTTCCTTTTCAAGTATTATATTCTGAAATTCTTTATCTTCTTTATCTGTATCTTCTGGCAAGAATGCTTCTATAAGTTTCTCTCTCATAGCTTGCAAAAACAGTTCCTCTGGTGGACTCACTTCTTCACCCATTGTTGGAAAAAGGATACAATGACTTGATGGATTTAGCACATCCAACTCCGTGGCAATGATGCTTCCTTTTAAATCAGAAAATAAATCAGAAAAAGCTATCATGTCATTCTTCACCGTATTTTGTGCTTCTTCATATTTTTCCTTTGTAAAAAATAGTCCTTCTTTTTTATATAAAAATGCAACTTTGCTAGTTGCTACATCTGCTTTTATTTGCATTACTATCTTTTTTAATGTTTGAGCTTCGTCACTATTGTCAGGTTTTACCAAGAAAATATACATGTCAGATTTAACGATACGTTCGGGTTCAACATTACCTGAAACCCCCGGAGTATCGATTATCTGAATACTACCTAATCCGCATTCTCTTAACAATTCTTTACAAAACAAACTAGGTTTTTGATATGTATCAATATAGATAGAAACTTTCTTTCTATTTTGGTAGTCATTTTCAATTTCTCTAATTTTTCTGATTACTTCCTCAATTTCATTCATCTGATAAATGTCTTCCTGACTATACGAACCCTTCATTAAATTCTTTATTTTTTCTCTAAGTAGAGCTATTGTTTCAGAATCCGAATCACTGTAAATAGAATTAAAATTTGTATGAAAAGAAAAACTCTCTAGCAATATTGACTCTGAAATCTTAATATGTATCGGACATACTGTTTTATCATTGCTATTACCACAAAACAACTTAACAAACCCAACCTTGTCCATAACAAACCGGGAACCCAAAAATGATTTTCCACTCCGTGCTCTACCAATAATTGAAATCGTTTTCGTTTTAAGATTTCCTGTTGAAATTGCATCATATTTTTTTTTCTGATGCAAATATTCAACAATATCCTCGGATTTCCAAATCGGCCCTGCAGATGTTTCTGCAAACGGTACTGGAAAACTATTATCTCTTTTTCTCCAATTTGAAACATTGCTATTACTGGTACCGCATATATTTGCTACATCACTAAGAGCAAGTAGTTCTTTATCAATTACCATACAGTCCTCCTTGTTAATTTCATTCACACGTAAGTTTAATATTGTTCACATCTTGCATAAATCAAACATACACTATATATTTCACTATGTCAATACAAAATTTAACAAAATAATAAGAATCTGATTCTTCTTTATAAAAATTAAACTCAAAAGAATTAAATCACAAGATTTAGATTCACAAAACATCTACGCTTATGCGGTGTAGTTGTTTCTATGGGCATGGTACTCCGCCAAAATTAATAGAAACTTTTAGAAGAAAAGAATTCGATTCTTTTTATTGCATTTTGATTTAAGGTGTGATACAGTAAATATAGAAAAAGGGAAGTTGAAACATTCTCCCCGTTAGTTTTATTTTACAGAATAAACCGCCAAAGGGCTAGATTGGCGGTTTATTTTTTTTCCTTAAAAATCTGATAACAGATTCCAACTAAGGTCATCAACACAATGGTATATGCAAAAAGATTTTCATATGTAACCATCGGCATCCCCTCCTTTCCGGAGGGTTGCCCCTCCATGATTTAATAAAGGGGAGACCGCCATATTTCAACTTCCTAGATAAGATTATACCATTGATGATTAATTTTTAAAAGAAATTCTTACTCTTTTTATGAAAAAACCCCGATCCACGAAGGATTCCGAGGTACGTTCTGATGTGATACACCAACGGGCAACTAACGTTGGCCGTGGCTTCTTTACGAGGCTGGAGTACACCTCGCTGGAGGAACACATACCCCCTCTATCCCCTGTGACGGAGATTACTTTTTATATATTTATGCAGATTTTGTCTGAGGAATATAGCGATATTTTGACTTTCCCCACAAGATGCGGTATTTCATCCGTGTCTCTTTCTTATACCTATGGTTCACGCAACTACCCATTCCTGGAGTATGCTTCTTCTGATTATATTTCTTCTTACACAAACTCGTTGCTCCTGCATAAATATCCGTATAGGAAACAACTTCTGTTGTTTCGCAAAGGTACTTCATATTCTGTCCATCATAAGCATATGGATATTCTTTACGCAGGATGTTCCCTGCTCCATTGATATCTGCATTGATGAAAAGACCCCTGTCTGTTTTATACAGGCCTCGGCGTACTCTCTTTCCTGAAAAGGTGTAGTTTGTCGTATCGCCTTTTTTATAAGTGGGGATAACATCTAAGTCCAACAAGCTTGCTTTTGATGTATAACTTTCTTCCCGGAGTACAACAGGTATCCCTGCTTTTGCAGCGGTATACCGGAGAATATCTAAAAACCGGCAAAACGGGATGGAGACAAAGTTCTGGTTATTCTGCCTGCCAATGCAGATATTCTGCTTCTGGTCTTCATTATGTCCGGCTACGATAACTTCTGCCTGCTGCCGCTTTGCATAACGGACAAGATACCACGCTGTTTTGTAGAAGAAATCCCGCAGGCGTGTCTCCCGTCTCCGGCTGAGTGTATGGAGTTGTTTCGTTTTTTTCACGGAATGAGTACTGTCACTGCCTTTCGTGACTTCAGAGAGAAGTCTGGCTCTCTCTTTATTGAAGTTCTGATTCATTGATTTTATAGCCCCACCTTTGATAAGGAATGGTGTGTCTCCAAAGTTATTAGCAACGGCACAGAAGTTGTCCACGCCCACATCAATCCCAAGGATACGTTTTGGAGATTTTGGCACTTCTGGAAGAACTATGTCTTCTTTAAAAGTGAGCAGGATGCTGTATCCACCATACTGCGGTTTCACCTCTGTCTTTACATAAGTCATACCGGAATACAGAGATTCTTTCCCGATCAGCACAGGCGGCTTGTGATTCACAAACCGCAGGTATGCACGCCCATCCTTACGGATAAATTTTGCTGTCTGGTTTGTATAAGCGGCTGTCATAGCCGGCTGTTTGATATAACCCGGTATCCTTGGACGGGCTTTATATTTTTCCGGATGGATAACATAGTCTTTCCGTAACTGAAAATAAGACTTCCAGCTCTTAACGGTTTTCTTTATTGCATTCTGGTTAACCTGGCTGTTCATCCTCCGGTAGGTTGGATGGTCTGTATACTTAAAGATGGCATCTAATACCGTATAGGATAAGAACCATTCCTCTCTTGTCGGATAAGGAAAAACCTTGCATTTTAATCTTGAAACACGGACAGCTCCAGCCATCCCTCCCGTCTTTTTACAGTCTTCCCGTTTCTTGCAGTATACTTCATAGGCATGAGCATTTGCTTTTTGAATCCCAGTAAAGACATAATGAAGAACTTCTGTTTCATGGGAAGTCCGTTCTTCTGGAGACTTCCGCATTCCTGTCATTGTGTTACGAATGAAGAAGTTTGCTACGTTGTACATGCACTTGGCGGCTGTGGTGTTTTCTTCGAAATATCTGCATAACACAGCATCTTTATCTGGTCTTATCATGATCTTCCATGTACGCATACCATGCATCTCCTTCCTATAAAATAACAGTTGTCTTAAAATTAAATAAAATCTTGATTTTGCTTATATTATACCATATAGTATAGGTAAGTGGAACTATTGTGTTTAATTTATAGGAGGGATTTATGGATTATAAACGAAAAGCGCATTCCGTCTATTTGATGACATATCATATCGTGTTTGTGACAAAATACAGAAAACCGATTCTGTCTGAGGAGATTGGAGATTTTATCAAAGATTTATGTACCCGGATATGCCAGGACCATGATGGGGAATTACTATCAGCGGAGACGGACAAAGACCATATCCATCTCCTTATTTCTATGCCTCCACAGGAACGCCCATCAGACCTTATCCGTGTATTAAAGACACAGACATCAAAAAAAGTACACCAGAATAAAGACTATGATCAATATATAAAGCAGTACCTTTTAGGGAATGTTCCTCTATGGAGTCCCTCCTATTTCATTGCAACAACAGGTGGAGCTACCTTAGAAAAAGTAAAAGAATATGTAGAATCCCAACGTACTGATGACCATAAGAGGAAATATCAAAAAACAGGCAGATATCGTAAGCA
>UMEY01055411.1_pt1 | contig 48388 bp, 42 predicted proteins | sample 1964881 | NCBI WGS metagenome assembly UMEY01 (sample SAMEA4836033, study PRJEB28245) | human gut metagenome | biome: gut microbiome; material: fecal sample | place: Denmark | collected 2008 | reverse complement strand
CGTCAGAATATCAGCCAAGAACAGATGCAGCAATCTATGAGAAAACAGCATACGGACAGCATAGAAGCCTATGAGCTGGAAAGTGCGGACTGTGAAAAATGTCAGGAGCAGATAAAGATTCAGAATCGTCAGAACTATGAGAAGTATCACGAGGGACTAATGGATCAGAAACAGTTCATGGAAGTCAAGATGCAGTTGGAGGAAGAAAGAGAGCGACTGCAGAAACGTGTACAGGAACTGGATGAGTTGATAAACGACGAGAAAGAAATCCTGATGAAAAAGAATGTTCCGGTGGAGCAAATGTTGAAGTATTTAGGCTATGAGAAGCTGACACGAGAAATGCTGGAAGAATATGTGCAGGGGATATATGTGTATGATGATGGGAGAGTGGAGGTAGAATGGAAATAAAACATTCACATTTATAGTTTGGTTGTAGTATACTAAAATAAAAAATAGACAAAAGAATAGGGGGGAAATAATGGAACAGATGGATGATGAGATATATCAAGCATTTTCAAATGTGACATCGGAAGAAAGCGGAAATGTTATAAGTGATGAAAATAATAGAAATTTGCAGTACAAAGATATTTATAATATTCATGTTCCTAAATCAAGAGATAAAATAGTATTGGATATAGGTTCGATTGAGAAACTACAAAAAGAATGCAAAGAAATTAAACAAGCTAAGTTTCCATATGCAGAAGTGTGTTTGGGTGTTGCGTCTCTTTTGCTGGGTGCGTTTTTAAGTGCATTGATTTCTCAAGTTACATATGAATTGAAATTTTTGAGTATTCTTTTCTATTCTATTTGTCCGGTTGGGGGAATAGGATGTAGTGTCGCATATTGGTTCTTAAGAAAAAATAATATGGCAGACGCTAAGAAACTAGCTGATTATGTGGAAGAGTATTTAATTATCCCAACAGAAGAAAGTGAGGAGTAGAGATGGAAATAAATGATATTGGTACCCAGCTGTTATATACAACTGTACCTATTTATGCACAAAATGACGATAAAACCTTATCAACAGGAACTGGCTTTTTATTTTCTATTCGCGAAAGTGAAACAGAATCTATTCCGTTGCTAATAACAAATTATCATGTATTAAAAGACGCAGTAGTAGGATTTGTCGAGTTGCATATTGGTGAAAAGGGGTTCCCTACAGATAAGACAATAAGGGTACAATTTGACAAATCAATTATAAATGGAAACAAATTGGGCGATTTAGATTTGATTGCAGTACCATTGGCTGGAACATTTAATGATTTTCAGAACAGAAATATTGAAACGTTTTTTAGAACAGTTGATCAAAATATGATACCGTCTAAGGAGCAGGTAGATAATTTATCTGCGATTGAAGATATTACATTTATCGGATATCCGAGTGGATTATATGATGAAAAAAATAAAATATCAATAATCAGGCAGGGAATAACGGCGACGCCAATATGGAATAATTTTAAAGGCGAAGATGTGTTTTTGATTGATGCAGGTGTGTTTCCAGGATCAAGTGGAAGTCCGGTTTTTATTTATAATCATGGGACATATCCTGTAAAAGATGGAATTGCACTTGGCAATAGGTTGCTTTTTGTTGGGGTATTATCACAAACGATGCTAAGAGATAATGCAACAGGAAAGTCGTATTTGAATTTAGGAAAGGTAATCAATAGTAGAGCTATGTATCGTGAATTAAAAAAGTTTATTCAAAGAATAAAAGGTACAATATAAAAATTCATGAGAGGTATTAATTTATAGCAATGACGTTACATCCTCCCCACCTACTTTGTGACAATTATATAACGTCCTCTATACAGAAATATGCGGTTTTAAGCCATTTTCTTGGCAAAAAAGCCGCATATTTTTTGTAGCAATGACTTGACATCCTCGGGACGGTTGTGTCTGGCAGAGAGTATCCCATACGGCATATCCTGAATATATAGAAACGGACAGGATTTTCAGATACGCGCCTTATGATCCTGACATTGATATGAAGATGAGTTCAGTTACTGTCAGAGGTGCTAGTGCAAATATTGAAGCATTCACGCATAATGTAGATAAACAAAACACAACTATAAAAAGAAGGAGGATAGGGTATGGGTTTATTTGATAAGAAGATCTGTGATATCTGCGGAGAGAAAATAGGTTTATTGGGAAACAGAAAACTGGATGACGGAAATCTGTGTAAGGATTGTGCAAAAAAATTATCACCATGGTTTGAAGACCGGCGGCACAGTACGGTAGAGGATATCAAACGTCAACTGGAATATCGTGAAAAAAACAAAAAAGCCGTAATGGATTTTTGTATAACCCGTCAGATCAATACCAGAAATTATAATGTTTTTATTGATGATAATAAGGGGAATTTTACTGTTGCACGGAAGCTGGATGTCAATGAAAATCCGGACATAGTTCCTTTATCCGCTGTTGTGCAGTGCAGAGTTGATGTAGAGCGACAGCAGAACGAGGAAACATATACAACAAAGGATGGAGAAACCGTAAGCTATCAGCCACCGGTATATAAGTATGAATTTGATTATACTATGCGTATTAAAGTAAAAACTCCATGGTTTGATGATATGGATTTTCGTCTGAATACTTTTTCCATAAGCAGCGATAACAGAGGCGAATTGATGGAAGTGGAGCAGACAGGTCATCAGATCATAGCCGCTTTGACACCAAATGCGGCTGGAATGCAGCAGTCCGGAATGAACATGAACAGTGGAATGCAGCAGCCTGGGATGAATATGAACAGTGGAATGCAGCAGCCTGGGATGAACATGAACAGTGGAATGCAGCAGTCCGGAATGAACATGAACAACGGAATGCAGCAGTCCGGGATGTACATGAACAATGGAATGCAGCAGCCTGGTATGAATATGAACAACGGAATGCAGCAATCTGGAATGCAGCAGCTCGGAATGAACATGAATAGTGGAATGCAGCAGCCTGGTATGAATATGAACAGCGGAATACAGCAGCCTGGAATGCATATAAACAATGGAATGCAGGAGTCCGGGATGAACATGAACAGCGGAATGCAGCAATCTGGAATGCAGATGAACAACGGAATGCAGCAGCCTGGGATGCAGATGAACAATGGAATACAGCAACCCGGAATGCAGCAACCCGGTGGTTTGTGGAAATGTCAGTGCGGTGCAGAGAATACCGGAAGGTTCTGCGAATACTGTGGCCAGCCAAGACCATTTTGAGTGATGATAGACAGAGTGGACAGAATTGTTCACTCTGTTTGTGACAACAGGGTTGAGAATGGATGATTTCTCTGAAAACTATATAATAAAATAGAGTTTTATAGTATACTTGTCACAGGGATGTATTAATGAGAGAGGAATTTTCATGACATACAATAAAAAAAGGGCACTGTCGTATGGAGGAATCCTGATAAGTGTATTGCTGGCGTATTTCTGCAGGCTGGTAAGACCGGAAAATGTTTTTATGAGAAATCTGGCAGATCAGTGTCGTAACTGTATTTATCTGGGAATGTATTGTGCCTGGGTGATCTATCTGGAAAAGCATGTAGTGCATAGAAAAACGCGCAGATGCCTGACTGCAATTGGCTGTCTGATGGTATTCTGGTTCTTTGTGCGGACGGTAAAATTTCATATTCTTCATGATCCGCTTGGAGAACATATCTGCTGGTATCTGTATTATATCCCGATGATCCTGATACCGGTCCTTGGACTGGCAGCAGCGATGTTTCTTGGTGAAAAGGACGGCGAGAAAACAGTCAGAAAAATTATTGCCTTGCTTGCTTTTGCGGTGGTTTTGATCATCAGTGTTTTTACAAATGACCTGCATCAGCTGGTGTTTCGGTTTTCCGGGCGGCCTCCGTTTTCGGACAGAGATTACAGCTATGGTATTCTTTTTATAGTGATCCAGGGATGGATCATATTTTGCCTGATATGGATGGAAATCATGCTGATCAGAAAAAGCAGGATTCCGGGAAGGAAGCAATTTTGGCTGCCTGTCATTCCGGGAATATTGCTGCTGGGATGGAATATCGGGAATTTACTCCGTCTGCCCCTGATCAAAACAATTGCCGGGGATATGACAGCAGTATGCTGCCTTTTAATGGCGGCAATTTATCAGGGGTGTATATTATGCGGCCTGATACAGACAAATAATCGATATTTTGAATTATTCCAGACCTCCGGAGGACTGGATGCAGAGATTACGGATGATTCTTTTCAGCGTTATTATCATTCCGGTGATTTTCCGGAGCTGTCACCGGAACTGCGTAAAATTGTAATAAACAGATCAGCTGTACAGGAACAGGGAATCCGGATCAACCATATTCCTATAAGAGGAGGACATTTGTTCTGGTCAGAAGATATTTCGGTGCTTCTGGATCAGTATCAGGATATCAGGGAACAGCAGGAGGAGCTGACTGCCAGAAATCGTCTGCTGCAGAAAACCTATCAGAAAGAGGCTGAGCGGAGAAAAACAGAAGAACAGAACCGGCTGCTGAACATGATACAGAATCAGACAGCTGGGCAGCTGGAATTGCTGTCACAGCTGATGGATGAGCTGGAAAGAACGGAGTCAAGGGAACACTATGACCGGATCCTGGGAAAGATCGTGGTTGTTGGTACATATTTAAAGAGAAGAAAAAATCTGGTATTGACACAATATGCATCAGATGGAAATCTGCTTACGATGGAGGATCTCAGACAAAGTCTGGCGGAATCCTGTGACAGCTTAAAATTATGTAAGATCCGGGCGGCTTATTATGTCGAAAATGGTGAAGTGCAGCTGAATGCAGATGATATACTGAAATGCTATGATACCTTTGAATGGCTTGTGGAACGATTGTTTGATACAATGCAGTCTGTTTTTTATCGTGTGTCGCAGATCGATGATGCTCTGCGTATTTCAGTTCATATTGTAGCAGAAGAAGATCTGCGGGGATTAATGTCAGAAAGACCGGAATTAGATGTGCAGCAGGAAGATGAAAACGAATGGTTTATCGGATGTATCGTATGCAGAAAGAGAGGCGGAAGATGACTGATTTTGCGGAATGCAGTATGGCAATGCAGGATTTTCTGATGATCCTTCTTGAAATCTGCCTGATTCTGGAATTGATTCTTCTGTTGATCAGGATAACCTGTTTTTACGGGAAAAAGAAAATTATAACAGCAGTGACTGTTTTTGCAGTTTCTTTTATGCTTATGGGGTTCCTGATGAATGATTACAGATATTGTCATGGGGAAAGCGCATATCAGCCAATGCTCCGGGGGTGTCCGGTCAGTGTTTTGATGGCAGCGATGGTGGTATTGTTGCTTTATCTTTGCTGGGCAATCTGGAGAGAGAGACGTAGATATCATCATTCTCTGTCTTACTGGTCTGTGAATGAAGCTGTTGATGATGTTCCCTGTGGGGTGTGTTTTTCGGATCCTCTTGGAAGGATTGTTTTATGCAACACCAAGATGCATGAACTGAGCAGGATAATGACAGGCTCCTATCTGCAGGATTATGAAGCATTGCGGAAAGTAATAAATGGAGGATCCGAAGCAGAGGGACTTCGCAGATTAAATAGTGACAGTAATGTATTTTATTTTCCGGATGATTCCGTCTGGATGTTTCAGGAATATCGTCTGCAGGAGCCGGATTGTGCAGGATATCTGCAGACAGTGGCAGTTAATGTATCAGAAATTTATTACAATGGTGAAAAAATCAGAGCAAATAATGAAAAGCTGGAAATCCTGAATCATAAGCTGGAGGAAATGTATGAAAAAATCGGAGATAAAATAAGAGAGCAGGAGACACTTGTCATGAAAATGCAGGTTCATGACAATTTTGGCCGAAGCCTTCTGTCAATACGCAGGATATTGGAAAGAAAAGAAAATCAGGATAAAATGGATGAACAGCTATCTGCACTAAAGCATCTGGTCTATATTCTTACAGATTCTTCTGTTGAGAATATGGAAGAATTATGCGTGGATACGATCAGGCATGCAGAAGAGCTTGGAATTTATGTTCAGATCAGCGGAAATTTACCTCAGCATCCCTCCTACAGGCTGCTGACAGACAGAGCGATCCGTGAATGTGTGACAAATTGTGCCAGACACGCCCATGGCAGTACGGTTCTGGTGAAGATAGAAAAAGGTGCAAATGAATACAGCATCCGGATAACGAATGATGGAGATGCACCTGAAAAAAATGCAGAAGAAGGTGGTGGTCTGTCTGCACTGAGAAAAGCTGCGGAGTCAGAGAAATGTATTATGCAGGTTTCTTTTTCGCCGGAGTTTTGTCTGGTGTTGAAAATGCCACTGACAGAAAGGATGGGAGTCTATGGTACGGATACTGATAGTAGAAGATCAGAGGATCATGCAGAAGTATTTTGAAAGTATTATTATGCGGGAACCGGAATTCCGACATGTCCAGACAGTTTCGGATGCCTGTGAAGCTGTAAAGATCTGCTCTTACTCGGCAATTGATCTTGTACTTATGGATGTGCAGACATTTCATAATCATGATGGGCTGAGTGCCGGAAAGATCATCAGGGAAAAATATCCATATACAAGGGTATTGGTTGTTACTTCGCTGATCGATCCCAAGGTGCTGGAAAGAGCAAAGAGCGGATGTGCAGACAGTCTATGGTATAAGGATCACGGTGAAGAGGAAATACGGAGTGTGATCTACAGAACGTTAAATGGGGAGCATGTATTTCCGGATGTGGCACCGGAGGTGGAACTTAACTGGATCACAAGCGGTGATATCAGTCCCAGACAGCTGGAGATGCTGCGCCTGTATATTCACGGGATGTCATATTCCGAGATCGCAAGGAAAATGGACTGTTCTGCTTCTGGGGTGAGATGGAATTTTCAGGAAATGATCGCCAAGGCGGGATACAGCTGCAAAGAGGATCTGATAGCAGCTGCACTGGAAAGTAAACTGATCGTAACCACACTGAAATAGAAGATCCACAGAATGCAGAAACATATTCGGACAGAGGGAGTTTGGCGTGAGCTGACGGAGCATTCACAAATATAGCATAAGATTTTGGATAATAGGAAAGAGGAAACAGATATGAGCGATTTTTTGACAGAAAAAAATAAAAAAACAGGAATACTGGGGAAACTGAAATGGGTTCTTTGTGGCTTTTTTATACTTTTTTCCCTGGGAGCTATTGGCGCATCGGAGAAGTATATCCGTGAAGGGCGCTGGGGAATGGCAGCAACAGAGATCATACTTGGATTGCTGTTTCTGTATCCGACCTTCCGGGAGATACAAAAAACATTAAAGAAGAAAAAAGCCGGAGAAATCGCCTGCTGGTTTGAATCCTATGCTCAGAATACCGTCTCATTTGAAAAGCTTGAGCAGGAACTGGGAAAAGGTGCAGTGAAAAAGCTGGAAAAATTTATTGCCGGGGGATATATCCGGAATATCCAGATAGACAGAGAAGGAAATTATATTATGATCACTGCACCGAACAGACGCGTAAATGAGAAGATCTATATTACAGTTACCTGCCCCAGCTGCGGTGCAAAGAATCAGGTAATAAAAGGTCGTCTGAGCACCTGTGAATATTGCGGACAGCGTCTTACTCCATGATAAAAGACACCTTTCGGATCTGTCCTGTTAAAGGTAAGATCCTTGTGCAATATGCTCAATGCATAAAAAGGATATTTTATAAACAAAATTATATAAGTTGCATATAACTAACGCATGTAACATAACAGAAGTTGTACAAATATCTGTACATCCATAGATAATTGGTATGAAATCATAGAATAAATTTATAAAAATAGCTAATAAAACTGGATAATATGTTCAAATTATGGTACATTTATTGTAGCAGTCAGAGGAAATATTGCGGCCTTTTTTAGGAACCGGGATTTTCGAAGGGCTGAACAAATAACATAGAACTTATTTATTTGGTTTTATTGTTTCTTTCCTGGGAGTGCAGAGAAGGAGGGAACGGATAAGAGCAGATAATCATAAGGATATAATCTTTATAAGGAAGGTGAGCAATTGGAAAACTATACTAAGTACAAGCTGAAAAGCAGTGATGAGCTTGCATCAGTGCTGAACGGCAGGGACAATCTGTTTGTAATCGCCTGTAACAAGTGTTTCAAGGAATTTGAGACCGTTGACGAACCGGATTGCGAGGAATTCCTGAAATTTGCTGCGGAGCAGGGAAAAACCGTCACAGGCAGTGCGAAATTCGATTTTCTGTGCAACAAGATGCACACAGAAAGAAAATTACAGGATCTGCTTCCGGAAGGTACAGAGAATGTAGTTGTGATCTCCTGTGGTCTTGGTATCCAGACAGTTGCGGATCTGGCAGGCAAGCCGGTGATTGCAGCAAGTAATACCCTTAACTACAGAGGACATCACGGCATGGCACTTACCAAGAAGAGCTGCGATGCATGTGCACAGTGCTATCTGAACATTACCGGAGGCGTCTGTCCTATCGTCGACTGTTCAAAGAGTCTTGTCAATGGACAGTGCGGCGGAGCAAAGAACGGTAAATGTGAAGTAGACCCGAATAAAGACTGTGCATGGGAAAAGATCTACCAGAGACTGGCAAAACAGGGCCGTCTGGAAGAGTTCCTGAACCAGCCGGTACAGGTACGTGATTACTCCAAGGTTAACTTCAAGGTGATCAACGATTACGTGAAGTCTATCAGAGAAGACAGACTGAACGGATACTATGGCGGCGTTCATCCGTCAGAGCACAAGGAATTCAGCGAGCATATCGCACTGAAGAAATTCCCGGATCCGAAGACTGTAGTGATCTCCATGTCCCAGCATCTTGGTGCACCTGCCAACCCGATCGTAGAGGTAGGCGACACTGTAAAAGTCGGACAGAAGATCGGCGAAGCTGCCGGATTTATCAGCGCACCGGTACACTCCAGCGTAAGCGGAACCGTAGTTGCCGTTGAGCCACGTATGCATGGCACAAGAGGCAGTGAAGTCATGGCTGTTGTCATTGAATCGGATGGAAAAAATACTCTGCACGAATCCGTACAGCCACATGGTGACCTTGATAATCTGACTCCGGATGAGATCATTGAGATTGTAAAAGAAGCAGGAATCGTTGGTATGGGTGGTGCAGGCTTCCCGACCTGTGTCAAACTGAAACCAGCCAAACCAGTTGATACCATTCTACTCAATGGATGCGAATGTGAGCCATATTTAACAGCAGACCACAAGGTTCTCCTTGAGTTTGCAGATGACATTATTTTTGGTCTGAAAGCGATCCTGAAGACAACAGGTGCCGAGAAGGGTATCATTGTCATTGAGGATAACAAGCAGGATGCCATCGAATTAATGCAGGAAAAAGTTGCCAATATCGGAAACATGGAAGTATTTGTCGCAAGAACCAAATACCCGCAGGGCGCTGAGAAGACTCTCATCAAGCGCGTTATGGGCAGAAAAGTTCCAAGCGGCGGTCTCCCGGCAGATGTTGGCGTTATCGTAGATAATATCAGTACCGTAAAAGCAATCTCCGATGCAATCCAGAAGGGTATGCCTCTGATCGAGCGTGTTACAACAATAACAGGCGAGAAGATCAAGAATCCTGGCAACTTTATCATCAAGATCGGTACCAGCGTAAAAGAGCTGATCGATTACTGCGGCGGATTTACAGATGACGATGTTCTGGTCAAGATGGGCGGACCTATGATGGGATTCCCTCTGAACACTCTGGATGTACCTATGATGAAGGGCTCCAACGGTATCATCGCCATTGATACAGACGAGACCAAAGAGCAGCCATGTATCAAGTGCGGACGCTGCGTGGATGTATGTCCGATGGAACTTTCTCCTCTGTATTTCGTTAAATATGCGAAAGAAGAGAACTGGCAGGGCATGAAAGACATGAATGTCATGGACTGTGTTGAGTGCAGATGCTGTCAGTATATCTGTTCTTCCAAGATTCCGATCATTAACAGTATCAAAGCCGGAAAAAATGCAGTAAGGGGGATGAAGTGATATGTTGATTACCCAGTTAAAAGCAAAAGAAACTATCGTATCACTGGCAGCCGGAAAGAAAGTTTTTATCATCAACTGCCATGGATGCAAGGAAGTTCGTTTTCCGGAAAAAGAAGCTGTTGAACTTCAGAAGGAGCTTTCCGCTGAAGGAAATGTGACAGGGATCATGACAACGGATTATATCTGTAATCCGGAAAATATGCAGTTACGTCTTCAGAAACATATGGATAAGATCAGGGAAGCGGATCTGGTCCTGGTATTCTCCTGTGGCGTTGGTGTACAGACCATCGCAGAATATCTGGAAGACAAAATGGTATGCGCAGCCTGCGATACATACCCGGTACCTGGTTTCCAGGGTGTAACACCGTTAGAATATAAATGTGACCAGTGTGGTGAGTGTTATCTGAACCTTACTGGCGGGATCTGCCCGATCACAGCATGCTCCAAGAGTCTTGTCAACGGCCAGTGCGGCGGTTCCAAGAATGGTAAATGCGAAGTGGACAGTGACATGGAGTGTGGATGGGAGCGCATCTACAGACGTCTGAAAGAGATCGGACGCCTTGACGCACTGAAATGCCCGACACAGATCCATAATTTCGCTACAGATGATGAAGTGAAATAATAAGCAAAGATTTATTAAGAAGCCAAATTAAATTATGATACGGTTTACCGGAAATATTCCGTAATGTGTATTGCAGAGCAGGTGGGCCGTACCCCAAATTTTAAATGATTGGAGCAAATATAATATGAAAATGAAAGAATTATTCGACCGTGGTGAATTTGTAGTTTCTGCAGAAGTAGGACCGCCAAAAGGGATCCATGTAGATGAACTGGTAGAAGAAGCCAAAACTTATCTCAAGGGCGTTCATGCAGTCAATGTAACAGATAACCAGTCTTCGGTTATGCGTCTTGGATCTCTTGCAATGTGTAAAGTTCTCAAAGACGCCGGAATGGATCCGATCTTCCAGCTTGCATGCCGTGACAGAAACCGTATCGCACTGGAGTCTGATCTTTTAAGTGCTGCTATGCTTGGTATTGAGAACATCCTCTGCCTCACAGGTGACCACACAAAGATGGGCGACCATCCGCAGGCAAAACCGGTATTTGACCTTGATTCTGTATCTCTTCTTCATACAGTACAGCTTCTCGAGTCCGGTGTAGATCTTGGAGGAAACCAGCTCGTTGGTGAGCCACCGAAATTCTCCAAGGGTGCTGTTGTATCTCCATGCAGCGATTCCGTTGACGCTCAGCTTGCAAAGATGGAAAGAAAGGTTGCTGCAGGTGCAGACTACTTCCAGACACAGGCTGTATTTGAGCCGGAGAAATTCATCAAATTTATGGAAAAAGCAAAACAGTTCGGAAAACCTGTACAGGTTGGTATCATCATTCCGAAATCTGCTGGAATGGCTAAGTTCATGAACAACAACGTAGCCGGTATCCATGTTCCGGATGAGATGATCGAGGAGCTGAAAGCTGACAAAGAGAAGACAAAAGCTGGTATCACAGGTGTTGAGATCGCTGCACGTATCATCAAAGAGTGTAAGCCATACTGCCAGGGTGTACATATCATGGCACTTGGATGGGAGTCCAAGATCCCGGCACTTCTGGAGCAGGCTGAGATCTGATCAGAACGATTGCTTTATAAAAAATAACCAGAAAAGCTGTCCGGAACCGGATGCAGGAGATGCACACCGACCGGGCAGCTTTTGTGTAAGAAAAAGCTTCTTTATACGGAAAAACTCTTCGGGAAGCCTGCGGGATCTACAGCGGAAGAATTCTAGATTAAGAGGTAAAGAGACGATGGAAAGTATTATTATCGGGATCGCCGGAGGATCTGGTTCCGGCAAATCTACATTTACAAACAGACTGAAGAAGCATTTCGGAGACGATGTGGTGGTGATCTATCATGATAATTACTACCGCAGACAGGACGGAATTCCTTTTGAAGAACGTGTGAAGGTGAATTACGATCACCCGGATTCATTGGAAACCGATCTTCTGGTAGAGCATCTCAAAGAACTCAAGGAGGGCAAAACCATCCAATGTCCGGTATACGATTACAGTCAGCACAACCGCTCCGACAAAGTGCTGAAGATCGAACCAAGACCGGTCATTCTGGTAGAGGGAATCCTGCTTCTTGCAGATCCCCGTATCCGAGATCTTCTGGATATCAAGGTTTATGTGGAAGCAGATGCAGATGAGAGGATCTTAAGACGTATCTCCAGAGATGTGGAGGAACGTGGACGGGATTTAAACGGAATCATCGATCAGTATCTTACCACAGTAAAACCGATGCATTATCTGTATGTGGAGCCTACACGGGCGAAAGCAGATATTGTGATCAACAGCGGTAAGAATAATGTGGCCTTTGATCTGTTTGTGTCAAAGATCGGGCAGCTGCTGAAAGAACTGAAAAAATAATAAGTAAAATAAAAAAAAGCATGTCATACCTTAGGACAGAGCGGATCAAGTTATATCCGTCTGGCTGTGTATGACATGCTTTTTTGAGCGGTTCAGGTGAAGCTGCCTGTATTCACACGCTCTGTATAAATTTTTCTACATAATATAAAGCTGCACCAATGGCAGGTGTATACTGTCCGTGGGTACCGACCAGAATCTGATTTTTATCCAGGGTAAAGGGTGCGCCTGTGTTGATGTGTTCCAGCAGATAAGTGATGTCTTCTTCCGTAAAATAAGGTGCCAGATATCCGCTGATGATGATCGGCGCATCGATGATCAGGTTCAGGTTTTTCATGGCAAAGGCCAGATGGTTCAGGTAATCTTCCCAGTGCTCAGCAAGCCGGGGAGATTTTTTTTCGCGGAGCAGCGGGAAAAATTCCTTCACAGGCATCCCCGCAGACTGTTCCAGAGCATTGGCAGAGCAGTAGGTCTCCAGACAGCCACGGTTTCCGCAGTAGCATAAAGGGCCGTCCGGGTTCACGCATATATGCTCAAGTGTTCCGCTGTGCATGGAGCTTCCCTGATGGATCTGATGATTGGTGATAATGGCACCGCCCAGATTCCGGTTCAGAAGGAACACGACAGCACTGTCGAGCTCCGGGTGATTCCACAGCTCCAGAAAAGCGGCGGATTTGGAATCGTGTTCCAGATGACAGGGGTAAGGAAGATGCCGGGAAAAATCCTCCAGCTTCATTCCGGTATTGTTCATGATGTTTCCATAGATCACAGTGGAATTATCCGGAGAAGTGATCCCCTGTGTGGCGATGGAAATACCCAGGATCTTTTCTTCCGGATAGTGATTCTCTGCGATGAATTCCCGTACTTTATCGGTCAGCTGTCTGTAATACTCTTCTGTGTTGGAATAGGGAAGAGCAATGGTTTCTGTATAAAAAGCATTTCCATATAAGTCGATGGCTGTGATATGGAACATGTTTTTCAGGATCCCGATGCCAATGGAAATCCGAAAATCCGAGGCGATCTGGATGGCCTGTGCCTTCCTTCCGCCTGTGGAATCAAAATATCCGTTTCTGTCAATAAGCCCTTCTTTTTCCAGTAGGTTCAGATTTTGGCTTACGGTGGAAAGCCCCATCTGAAGATCCTGGACGATTTGCATTTTGGAAGTCTGGTGTGTTTGGTATATATATTGGTAAACCTTGGAGCGGTTTATTTTCTTTAAATTGATGGTGGTTAATCCTTTTTCACTCATGAGATTCTCCTGATAAAAGTAATTATAGATATGTTTAAGTCTTAAATGTATTTTAGTATAAATCTGCGGGAAATGCAATGCAGGAGCGCCTGAGTAAAAGTAAACAAAAATATAAGAGGAAAATTAGGTGTTTTGTCAATGGATTTTTTAAAAAAATAGTTTTATACTCTACTTACAGTTAAGACATAAGCATAAGCGAAAGACATAAATAATAACGAAATATAAGAAAACAGGGAGGTTCAAGATTATGAAATTAACAAGAAATGGAATCAAGGAACGTGAAGCATGGAAGAAAGCAGGCATCGATCTTCCGGGATACGATGTAGAGGCTGTGACTGAGAAAGCGAAAAAAGAGCCAGGCTGGGTACATTTCGGAATCGGAAATATCTTCCGTGTATTTATCGGCGGTATTGCAGATGGTCTTCTGGAAGAGGGAGTTCTTGACAGAGGTATCACATGTGTAGAGACTTTTGATTATGACGTAGTGGATAAAATTTACGCGCCATATGACAACCTTGGCTTAAATGTCATCCTTCACGGTGATGGAACCCGTGAGTACAAAGTTCTCGGGGCACTTGCAGAAGCAGTGAAAGCACAGTCTTCTGATGCTGAACAATGGAACCGCCTGAAAGAAATTTTTGCGGCTAAATCTCTGCAGCTGGTTTCTTTCACGATCACAGAGAAGGGCTATGCACTCCAGAAAGCAGACGGAACATGGTTCCCGTTTGTGGAAGCAGATATTAAAAACGGACCGGATAAGGCAACGGGAGCAATGGCAGTTCTTGTGGCTATGCTGAATGAGAGATATAAAGCAGGGAAATATCCGATCGCTCTGGTATCTATGGATAACTGCTCACAGAACGGCGCCAAGCTTCGTGAGTCCGTGCTGACTATGACAGAGGAATGGCATAAAGCAGGTTTTGTAGATGATGGATTTGTAGATTATGTAACGGATGAGAAGGTGGTTGCATTCCCGTGGACCATGATCGACAAGATCACACCTCGTCCAAGTGAGCAGATCGCAGCAGACCTTGAGAAGCTTGGCGTTGAAGATATGCAGCCGGTGATCACAGGAAAGAAAACATACATTGCACCATTTGTCAATGCTGAGAAGCCACAGTATCTTGTTATCGAGGACAGCTTCCCTAACGGACGCCCTGCTCTGGAAAAAGGCTTCGGCGTATATATGGCGGACAGAAATACCGTCAATCTTTCCGAGAGAATGAAAGTAACCGTATGCCTGAATCCTGTACATTCCGCAACCGGCCCTCTTGGTGTGGTACTTGGCTATGATCTGTTTGCACATATGCTGAACACGAACGAAGATATGATGAAAATGGCCCGTATGGTTGCTTATGACGAGGGACTTCCGGTAGTTGCAGATCCTGGAATCCTTTCCCCGCAGGCATTTGTGGATGAGCTTTTCAATGACCGTTTCCCGAATGAGTATCTTGGAGATACAAACCTTCGTCTGGCTGTAGATGTGTCCCAGATGGTAGGTATCCGTTTCGGTGAGACTGTAAAAGCATATGTGAAGAAATTTGGAGATGCTTCCAGGCTGACAGCAATCCCCCTTGGAATCGCCGGATGGCTGAGATATATGCTAGCTGTAGATGACGAAGGAAACAAATTTGAGCTTGCCCCGGACCCGATGAATGAGGAAATCACAGAGCAGCTTGGCGATATCGTGATCGGAAAACCGGAAACCTTCAAGGATCAGCTGAAGCCGATCCTTTCCAATGAGAGACTGTTCTTCACAGACCTTTATAAAGATGGTGTCGGAGAGAAGATCGAGGATATGTTCCGTGAGATGATCGCAGGACCCGGAGCTGTAAAGGCAACTATTCATAAATATGTAAAATAAAACCAGGGTTACGAAAATAGTTTATGTAAGTATTGAATAAAGAGAAATCCAGAGCTTGCACAGGTAGAACGCAGAATTGCAGAGTGATCGCATTTCTGAGCATGCAGTAAAGCGGGATGCGAACACCGGATTTATGAAAGGATGGGGTTTTGAAATGAATTTAAAAGATCAGATGAACGGAGTTCAGCACGTAGGTGTGCCGACCAATGACATTGAGACAACCATTAAATTTTATGAGGCACTGGGATTTAAGATCGCTTTCCAGACGGTGAACGAGGCTGCCAATGAGAAGGTTGCTTTCCTGAAGCTTGGAAATCTTGTGATCGAGACTTACGAGAACAAAGCAGCAAAAATGGAATCCGGCGCCATTGACCATGTTGCCATTGATGTGAAGGATGTGGAGAAAGTCCACGAGCTGGTGACAGCAGCCGGACTGAATACTACCAATGATGAAGTCCATTTCCTGCCGTTCTGGGAGAATGGTGTGAAGTTCTTTACTATTGAGGGACCGAATAAGGAGAAGGTGGAGTTCAGCCAGTATTTATAAAATGTGTAAGTCAGTTAAGTCTCCTGCAAGAATGTGGGTACCTGTCTTAATGGGAATTTACAATACAGTAAAAATACGCTAGAATAGAATACTGTTAATATTCATCTAAATAAAAAAGATCTATAAGAACAGGAGTATATACATGCTGGGACTTAAACCAATAAAGACTTTACCCATAAGAGAAAAGATTGCGGCGAATCTCAGAGAGGCAATTCTTTCAAAAAAAATTCCGGCGGGGGAAATTCTGACACTGGAAAGTACTGCGCAGGAACTTGGAGTGTCCATTACACCTACAAGAGAAGCCTTTCAGATTCTGGCAAGAGATGGACTTCTGGAACTGGAGCGAAATAAACGTGCAGTAGTTCTTGGAGTGAATGAAAAAACGATCCGCGAACATTTTCAGGTGCGGGCGGCACTGGAAAGTGAAGCCTGTGTTTTGTGTTGTGAAAATAAGATCGATTTTCAGAGGATTGATCAGATCCTCAAGGTTTCCAGAGAAGAGATAGAAAAAGGTGATTTTGAAAGTTATTCAAGTCTCAATCAGACTTTGCACATGGAATTATGGACAGCAGCAGGAAATGATAAACTTAAAAATATGCTGTCAGAACTGTGGAACGGACTGTCCAGAGGCGTACTGGTAAATGAAGAAGAGTACGTAAGAAAATCTCTGAAAGAGCATGAGGAAATTGTAGAAAGTATTCGAAAAGGTGATGCTATGGAATGTTATCTGCGTATGCAGAAACATATAAAAAGCAGTTGTGAGAACTTTGTGCAACGGTATAATTAGGCTGTAGAAATTACCATTTTTCTGTAAAAAGTATACAAAAACAGAACAGATAATTTTTACAAAACGCCGAAATTGTTAATTGTTATTGACAGTTACGGCGTTTTTCACTATTCTTTATGTATACAATATAAAAAATAAAAAATAAAAAGTAAAAAAGTAAAGAAAGGCGCAATGAAATGAACGACAAGAACATAATTGTGAACAAGACGGAACCGAAACCGGGTATACTTGAGCGTGGTGATCTTTTTGCGATCGCAGTAGGAATGGTAATCGGCTCCGGAATGGTAACTCTGATCGGACCGGCAATGGCTTATACCGGTTATTCTGTATGGCTTGCTTATCTGACAGCGATTGTCATGGGATTCTTTATGGTTTTTCCGTATATTATTCTTGGTGGGACCATGCGCGTGGCAGGAGGCCCGTATTCCATCGTAACGAACCTTTCCGGAGTCAGCACCGGAGGTCTGGTAGCTTATACGAAACTGGTAACGCCGATCCTCAACAGTTCTTTTGCGTTGGCACTGGGATTGTATTTGAATAATCTCCTCCCGGGAATTACAGTGAAAGCACTGGCAATCGCAGGTGTTGTTATCCTGTTTGTTCTGAATCTTCTGGGAATGGATATTTTTGCAAAGGTAAGCAAGATATTATCAACGGTTCTTCTGATCACAATGGTTCTGTATGTTGTTTTCGGACTTACACAGATCAGACAGCCGATCTTTGATTTTTCAGGAGATAAGATGTTTACCGGCGGCTTTAAAGGCTTTATGCTGGCGGCACTTCTTCTTATCAATTCCGCAAATGGTTACTACAATGTTCTGTGGTATGGTAAAGACGCGAAAAGAGCAACGAAAGATGTTCCGTTTGCGGCAATGTCCTGCGTGCCATGTCTGCTTTTTATTTATGTGGGCCTTGCGATGGTTACAGGTGGGGTGCTTCCTCACGATAAGGTTGCAGGTGTGGAAACAATCCTTCCGGCAGCACAGGAGATCCTTCCTGGTATTGTGTATAAACTTTTTATGATCGGCGGACCGATCATGGCAATCATCACTACTTTGAATGGTGTATTTAATGATGTACGATATCCGATCGCTCAGGCTGCCAAGGATGGATGGCTGCCGAAAGGAATTCTGAAGGAAAACCGTTTCGGAGCACCGTACCTGATCTATACCTACACACTGATCGTAGTGTTGCTTCCGATCATTTTTGATATGAGTATCGTGACGATCACAAATATTTTCCAGGTGATCACATTTTTTATGAATGTTACAGTTGTGTATGCAATTTCACGTCTTCCGAAGAAATATCCGGATACCTGGAAGAAGAACAAATTTCACCTTTCCAGTGCAGGACTTTACGTATTCTGTACCATCAGTATCATCATTTACACGATTATTTTTATAAAAGGAATTTTCAGTATTAAACTTGTATATGCAGTATCTGCTGTTATAGTTATGGTTGCATTGATCCTGATTGGTGTATATCTCACCAGAAAAGGTGGAATCCGTATCGAGACATCCATATGGCAGCCTGCAGAGGAGGAAAAAAATGAATGAATTAAATCCGTTCAAGCTGGCAAAAATGCTTGAGGAACTTGAGAACACCGTAGAATTACACAGTATTTCTGTACGGTATAAAGGAGAAAAGGTTGTTGAAGGAGCCTGGGCACCTTTCTCAATGGAAGAGCCGCAGATGCTGCATTCTTTATCAAAGATCGGAACAAGTATCTGTGTTGGATTTGCGGTGGATGAGGGAAAACTTCATCTGGAGGATAAATTTCTGGATTATGTGAGAGAAGATCTTCCGGATGAATATGATGAAGCCCTGGAAAATATTACCGTATATGATCTTCTTACCATGCAGGCCGGTTCCCCGGAATGCTGTAATAATGTATGGTTTTCCAGACTGGAAAAAGACTGGGAGAAGAACTGGCTTGGACAGCCTAAGCTGAAAGAAGATATCGGAAAAGTTTTTCATTATGATTCCGGATGCAGCTATACACTTTCCAGGATCGTGACCAAAGTTATGGGTGAAAACTGTCTGTCCATTATGCAGAAACGTGTTTTTGACAAACTTGGTTTTGGAAAGATCAACTGGCTTACAAGTCCTGAGGGACATAATACCGGCGGCTGGGGCATGTATCTGACCGCAGATCAGATTTCCACACTGGCACAGCTCCTTCTCCAGAAAGGAAACTGGAAGGGTGAGCAGCTGGTGCCACAGTGGTGGATCGAAGAGATGGGACAGTCAAGAGTCGTAATTCCCGGAGATGAGAAAAAAGCACTGACTCATTATGCATATCACATCAAAGCAGGAAAAGAGATCTTTGCGGCAGAAGGAGCATTTGGACAGTATTTGGTGTGCTTCCGGGAACTTCCGGTTGCCATTGGCATTACCGCAGGTGCGAGAGAATATCTTGCTGCAGATATCTGCCTTAAATATATGAAGGAAGCAGTTTCCATACCTTGCCCGGAAGAAAAACGGGAAGAAGGAGAGAAATATCTGGAAGCAAAAATAAAAAGCCTTTCTCTGCCACAGCCGGAAGGCAGACTGAAAACTGCGGAAAAAGAACTCAGTGGATTATTTAACCGGGAGATTATTTTTACAGAAAATCCGAGAAACATTGAAAGTGCAAAGATCATTCCGGAAGGATGTAAACTGCGTCTGGAAATGATAGTCCAGGGTGAGAAAAAGATTGCTTATGCAGGATTTAAGAGCTGGAAACAGAACGATCTTTATCCGGATGATTTTACAAAGAGATATCACAGCATTGCTTATGGAATGGATCAGGAAACGTTATATCTGTCTGTGGGACTGCTCAACACTTCCTACAGGGAAGAGTATTCCTTCTGGGTCAATTCTAAAGATACCGTGATCGCGACCTGGAGACCTAACGTTACCTATCTTCCGGAACAGCCGGATATGGTATGGAAGTTTACAGGAAACTTTAAATCCTGAAGAGAAAAAACTCAAAGTATAGACCGATAAAAATATAGCAATTCCTCCAACCTTATGATAAAAGAAACGAACAACCCGCAGGATACTGACTTGCCATCAGTGGTCCGATGGGTTGTTTTTTGTTTGGAATAAGTCTACAATAGGAAACAGAAATTTTTATTATTGTGACATAGGGAAGAAAGTGTACGATGAAAATACATTACAGAATTAAAAATAATGCAATAGAGATTGTTCGGTGTTATGGTACCGATGACCGGATCGTGCTGCCGGAAGAGATCAATGGTCTTCCGGTAGTCAGTGCGGCGCCGTATGCGTTTTCTGCACATAAGGATGGAGAAGAAGATGCAGAAACCTGGGAGAGCGAAGATGTAATTTCGTTCGGAGAAGAGAGACTTCTTGCCGGAGAGGAAGTGCAGGAGATCGTTTTCCCGGATACGCTGAAGGAAATCGGAAGATATATTTTTTATGGATGCAAAAAACTGGAACGGCTGGAATTTTCGGATACGCTGATGCAGGTGGGAACCGGGGCGTTTACGGGCTGCAGCGGGCTGAAGGAGCTTGTGATCCATCAGAAAAAGGGGATCAAATCCTGTGCAAAGGAAATCCTTGGGGAGCTGTGGCAGAAGATCGATGTGGATTTTCTGTATGAAAATGGCGAGGCAGGTGGAAAACGTGCGCATATGGTTTTTCCGGAGCATTATGATGAGGCGGTGGAGAATACGCCTGCGAGAATTTTGTTTACGGAGTATCATGGCTCAGGGATCAATTACCGGCAATGCTTCTACAGCAAAGAACTGGATTTCGCAGAGTATGACAGCCTGTTTGATATGGCAGTGGTAATGGATAAGCTGGAGGTTCTGGTTGATATGAGCTTTGGGCGGCTTTGTTATCCGTGGCAGCTGAGCGAAAAGGCGAAGAAGCAGTATGAGGATTATATCCGGGGAAATCTTAAGGATATCGGGGGATTTCTGGTGGAAAGCGGAAGCTTAAATGGTCTGGAGCTGCTTTCTCGGGAAAAACTCTGGAACAGAGAGGGCCTGGAACATAGTATTGATGTGGCGGCCGGGAAGAAGGATATGGAGATTTCCGCATTTCTGATGAATGAACGCAGCCGGATGCTGAAGGAAGAGCAGAAGGTGGCCGGGGAGACAGAAAATGAGAGGTGCCCTGTTAAAAGGAGAAAGAAGTTTCAGTTATGAGTGATATAGAAACAACTGAAAAAAATAAAAATAACTTCCTGCCCGGTCAGGAATCCAATTCCCAGGAGGCGGCCCAGCGTCTCCAGGACATCGGCAGCAGCATCCTCCGGGCGGCAAGAGACGAGCTGTATCTTGGCATGCGTTTTCTGGATGTGGCGCTGAGCAGCTTTATTTATCAGATGGATGGTTCGGTCAGTCCGTTTGGAACAGACGGGACTGTGATGTACTTCCATCCGGCACAGCTTGGCGGGCTTTATAAAGAAAACAGGATTCTTGTGAATCGAGGATATCTCCATATGGTATTTCACTGCATTTTCCGGCACTTTGGGAAGCCGGGAATAGAGAAGCGTTTGTGGAATTTAAGCTGCGATATTGCAGTGGAGCATATGATCGACGGGATCTACCACCGCTCAGTCCGATATTCCAGAAGTCTTCTCCGGAGGGAAACCTACCGTCTTCTGGAAAAGGAAAAGAAGACGCTGAATGCAGAGAGAATCTACAAGATTCTGAAAGAAGAATTTCTGAAGGAAAAAGAACTGGCACAGCTTGAAAAAGAGTTCTACGTGGACGACCATAAATACTGGGCAAACCAGCAGTCCGACCGGAAACCCAATCCCCTGATGAGTAAAAAATGGGGAGATATCAGCGATGGGATCGAAACAGACCTTGGGACTTTTTCCAGAGAGTCAGGAGAGCAGGACGGAGATTTTCTGGACCAGCTGAAAATAGAGAACCGGGAACGATATGATTATCGGGAATTTCTGCGGAAGTTTGCAGTATTTCGGGAAGAACTGACTGTAGATCCGGACAGCTTTGATTATAATTTTTATACCTACGGGCTTTCCCTTTACGGGAATATGCCGCTGATCGAACCCTTGGAAACCAGAGAAGTGAAAAAAGTTTCGGAATTTGTCATTGTGATCGATACCTCCATGTCCTGTTCAGGAGAACTGGTACAGAGATTTCTGGAGGAAACCTATGGGATCTTAAGCGACAGCGGGAATTTTTTCCAGAAGGTAAATATACACATTATCCAGTGTGATGAGAAGGTGCATTCGGATGTGAAGATCACCAGCAGAGAAGAACTGCAGGATTACATGGACAGCCTGGAACTTTACGGTGATGGAGGTACAGATTTCCGTCCGGCTTTTGCTTATGTGGAAGAGCTGATGGAAAAACGTGAGTTTGAAAATCTGAAGGGACTGGTGTATTTTACAGACGGTTACGGTATTTTTCCGGCAAAGATGCCGCCATACCGGACAGCATTTGTATTTATGGAGCAGGAGCCTGAGGATGTGGATATCCCGGCCTGGGCCATGAAGCTGGTGATCACGGAGGAAGAATTACAAGGAGAAGAAAAACCATGAACATAAAACGAGCAAAGCAGGAGATCAGAGATTCCATAGAAGCATATCTTTCAAAGGACGAATTCGGTGAGTACCGGATCCCGGCGATCCGACAGAGACCGATCCTTCTTATGGGCCCTCCGGGAATCGGAAAGACACAGATTATGGAACAGATAGCAAGGGAATGCGGGATTGCTCTTGTTTCCTATACCATTACCCACCACACCAGGCAGAGTGCTGTGGGACTTCCTTTTATTGTAAAAAAGAATTATGGTGAGGAAGAATTTTCTGTCACGGAATATACCATGAGTGAGATCATTTCGTCCGTTTACGACAAAATGGAAAAAACAGGCCTGAGAGAGGGAATCCTGTTTATTGATGAGATCAACTGTGTATCCGAGACACTGGCACCGATGATGCTGCAGTTCCTTCAGGGAAAAACCTTCGGAAACCAGAAGGTGCCGGAAGGCTGGGTAATTGTCACAGCAGGCAACCCGCCGGAATATAACAAATCCGTCCGGGAATTCGATGTGGTCACTCTGGATCGTATCAAGAAGATTGATGTGGAGGCAGACTTTGATGTATGGAAGGAATACGCCTACCAGCAGGGAATTCATCCGGCGGTGATCTCCTATCTGGAGCTTCGCAGAAAAAATTTCTACAGGGTGGAGAATACCGTAGACGGAAAGATCTTTGCCACAGCCAGAGGTTGGGAGGATCTTTCCCGTCTGATCCAGGTTTATGAGATCCTTGGAAAAACCGTAGACCGTGAGGTGGTCAGCCAGTACATCCAGCACAGGATGATCGCGAAGGATTTCGCCAGCTATCTGGCTCTTTATTATAAGTACAGAACGGATTATAAAGTGGAGGACATCCTGAAAGGAAAGTGGGATTCCATTACTCTGGGTAAAATCCGCACGGCCTCTCTGGATGAGCATCTGAGCATTGTAAGCCTTCTCAATGGAAAGCTCAGCGAGCTTTTTACAGAATGCTATCTTACCGATGCCTATCTCACGAAACTGTATGATTATATGGTGTACTTCAGAGAAGCTCAGGACAGCTTCACAGCAAAAAATCTCATGGAAAAAGCAGAGGCGGATCTTGAAAAGGACAAAAAGAGTGAGCTTCTTACAAAACAGCAGGAGCGTATACAGAAACGTGTTGTGTCATTCTTTGAAAATGCGTCCGGATTGGAATCAGCTTCGGAATCAACCGGATCAGATAAAACCGGATCAGGTTCAGAGCCGGCAGGAGGCAGAAGTGCTGCAGCAGAATCGGAAGTTCTATCGTCAAACAGGAACTATGAGTTTGTGAAAGCCCTCTTTGAATTCGAAACCGAAGCCTACGAAAACCGAACCGACGAAATATCCTTTACTCTTCAGAACGTTTTCGACTTTATGGAAGCTGCCTTTGGGGACAGTCAGGAAATGGTGGCATTTATCACAGAACTGAATGCCAACTATTATAGTCTCTGGTTCATTCGGGAGAACGGTTCTGACCAGTATTACAGGCATAATAAAGGTCTTCTTTTTGACGACCGCCAGAAAATGCTTCTGGGTCAGATGGAGGAAGTGGAAAATATTCTCAATAATGGGATAAAGTGATAGTTTGTCTGACCAATTGCTTATTTACTATTGATTAAATTGGTAAATTACAGTATAATATTTACCATAAAAGTCCCAAAAGAAGGTACGTAGATAGTCAAATTGCACAGATATTAATACATTCCGGGACTTTTAAAGACAACACAATAATAAAGGAAGGCGGCCGAAACGGACGACATGTTTACAAAGATTACAGAAGAACGAGCATTTGACGGAATATTAGCGCAGATCATAGAAAATATCCGGCGGGGAGAACTGAAGCCGGGGGACACTTTACCTGCGGAACGTGTTATGGCAGAATCACTGGGAGTTTCCAGACCTGCTGTCCGTGAAGTCCTGCGGGCACTGGAGCTGATGGGAATTGTCACAACGGTCCGCGGCGGAGCCAACTATATCACCGAGAATATGGATCAGTGGCTTTCTGCACCACTGGCCCTTCTTTTTCAGCTGAATAACAGCCATGTACAGCAGGTGCAGGAGCTTCGTTCTGCGCTGGAGCAGGAGGCTGCTCTTCTTGCAGCCGGGAATTGTACGGAGAAGGACGCATTAGATCTGCGTTCCATTCTGGCACAGCTGGAGAGCGCAGAGGATGAGAAAGCTCGTGCAGGTCTTGATAAGAAGCTTCATACGAAGATCGGCAGGATCGCAGGAAATCCTATGATCTATAATGTTCTGGATGCGGCAGCACAGCTGACAGAGGAGATCATTTCCGGTACTCGAGCCTATATTATGCAGAAACATAATTCCGCTCTTGAGGTGGATGACCAGCACAGAAGACTGGTGGAAGCCATTATTTCCGGAGACCGGAACCAGGCGGAGAAGCTGATGCGCGAACATATGGAAACCATTGAGAAATATATAATTGAGATCGCACAGCAGCAGGGTGAGAACAGCCTTGTATTTCATCGCTGATCCACCTGACAAAAATTAAATAAAATTTCAGTAAAAATCCCGTTGATCTGGTAAGACCACTATTGATTTTGGTAAGACCGAGTGCTATAATAGGGACTGTATTGGTAATACCAAAAAAGTTTGGTATTATGGCGGTAACCTGCCGGAAATATCAGGAGAAAGGACTTACGATTATGGGATATGTAAAATGGAGTTATGACACACTGAACCATTTCTGCGGAGACGTTTTCAAAGCGTTTGGCTTTTCTGAGGAAGAAGGAAGCATCATTAAAGATGTTCTTCTGACTGCTGATCTGTATGGGATCGAGAGCCACGGAATGCAGAGAATGGTTCGTTACCATAAAGGAATCGAGAAGGGGACGATCCATCCCCAGGCGAAACCGGAAGTTGTTTTTGAAACACCGATTTCAGCTGTGATAGACGGACATAATGGAATGGGCCAGCTGATCAGCCATTTTGCCATGGAAAAGGCAATTGAGAAGGCGAAGACAACTGGTGTGGGAATCGTAAGTGTACGAAATTCCAACCATTTCGGTATTGCAGGATATTATGCGAACATGGCCTGCCATGAAGGACTTCTTGGAATGGCATGCACCAACTCCGAGGCGATCATGGTACCGACCTTCGGAAGAAAGGCTATGCTGGGCTCCAACCCGATCGCAGTTTCTATGCCTGCAGATCCGTATCCGTTTTTCTTTGACTGTTCTACGACAGTTGTAACCAGAGGTAAACTGGAAATGTATAATAAGATGGGCAAGCCTCTTCCGGATGGCTGGGCACTTGACAAAAACGGTCATGCCAGCAATAATGCACCGGATGTACTTGCAAACATCGTAGCCAAGAAGGGCGGCGGGATCATGCCTCTCGGCGGAAACGAGGAAGTCAGCGGAAGCCATAAGGGATATGGCTATGGAATGCTCTGTGAGCTGTTCAGCTCTATTCTTTCCATGGGCGTTACCTCCGACAAGTGCTGTACATTCCCGGATAAGACCGGTATCTGCCATGGATTTATGGCGATCAACCCGGCGGCATTCGGAGATCCGGATGCGATCCGCAAGCATTTTTCAGAATACCTTGAGGCACTTCGGGAGAGCCCGAAGGCAGACGGTCAGGACAGGATCTATACACACGGCGAGAAAGAGGTAGCTGCTGAAAAAGACAGAAAAGAGAATGGCATTCCGGTCAACGACAATACCATGGTAGAGCTTGCTGATCTCTGTAGTTATCTGAAGCTTGATTTTGGCTCTTATTTTGAAGGCTATGAGCTTCCGAAGGACAGTAAATTCTTCAATGGTAATTATTAATTCAGGTAATCCTTTTGAAATGAAATATATCATAATTATCCAAGGAGGAAAAGAAAATGGATTATGCAAAAGAGTCATTAAGACTGCACGGAGATTGGAAAGGTAAGATCGAGGTTGTTACAAGAGTTCCGGTTGAGAATAAAGACGACCTTTCTCTTGCATATACACCAGGTGTAGCTCAGCCTTGCCTTGAGATCCAGAAAGATATCAATAAATCCTACGAACTTACAAGAAGATGGAATATGTGTCTTGTTGTAACAGATGGTTCCGCAGTTCTTGGTCTTGGTGACATCGGACCGGAAGCTGGTATGCCTGTAATGGAAGGTAAATGTGTGCTTTTCAAGGCATTCGGTGATGTAGACGCATTCCCGCTTTGCATTAAGAGCCATGATGTAGACGAGATCGTAAATACTATTTACATGATCTCCGGATCCTTCGGTGGTGTTAACCTTGAGGATATCTCCGCTCCGAGATGCTTTGAGATCGAGAAAAAACTGAAAGAGAAATGTGATATCCCGATCTTCCATGATGATCAGCACGGAACTGCAGTTATCACACTTGCAGGTCTTACAAACGCTCTGAAAGTTGTTGGAAAGAAGAAAGAGGAAGTACGTATCGTTATGAACGGTGCAGGTGCTGCAGCAATCTCCATCTGCAGACTTCTCCTGAAAGCCGGCTTTAAGGATGTTACACTCTGCGACAGAAAGGGTGCCATCTATGAGGGACGTACAGAGGGAATGAACCCGGTTAAAGAAGAGATGAGCAAGCTCACAAACCTTCAGAAGAAACAGGGCTCCCTTGCAGATATGCTTGTTGGCGCTGATGTATTTATCGGTGTTTCCGCTCCTGGAGCAGTTACAACAGAGATGGTTAAGACCATGAACAAAGATGCCATCATCTTCGCATGCGCGAACCCGACACCGGAGATCTTCCCGGATGACGCAAAAGCAGGCGGAGCTAAGGTTATCTCCACAGGAAGAAGTGACTTCCCGAACCAGATCAACAACGTTCTTGCATTCCCTGGAATCTTCCGTGGTGCATTTGACGTAAGAGCAAGCGATATCAATGATGAGATGAAGATCGCAGCTTCCAAGGCTCTTGCAGATCTGATCACAGACGAGGAGCTTTCTCCGGAGTATATCATTCCGAAGGCATTCGACAAGAGAGTCGGACCGGCTGTAGCCAAAGCAGTAGCAGAGGCAGCAAAAGCAACAGGCGTAGCACGTATCTGATTACAGATACAGCACGGATATCCGTCCGATACAGACCAGAACAGCCCTTCATAAGTTAAGAAAATAAATCAGACACCCGTACCCTGTAACCCGGTACGGGTGTCTTTTTGCATCTGACAGGTGGTATTACCCTTTGACAAATGTCCTTCCAGTGAGTACAATAGCAAAAGAATATGATAGGAGGTCAAGCACAGCATGAAACCATGGGAAGCTAATATACGAAAAGTAGTGCCGTATACTCCTGGCGAGCAGCCAAACGAGAGCGGTATGATCAAACTGAATACAAACGAGAATCCATATTCACCGGCCCCGGGTGTGGAGAAGGCACTGAAAGCCCTTGATACCGACACTCTGAGACTTTATCCGGACCCGACAGCCGGAGACCTGGTACACAGCATTGCTGCGTTTTACGGGCTGAAGGACGAGCAGGTATTTACAGGCGTTGGATCTGATGATGTACTGGCAATGTGTTTCCTGACATTTTTTAATTCAGAGAAACCCATCCTGTTCCCGGATATCACCTATTCTTTCTATGATGTATGGGCCGATCTTTTCCGGATCCCTTATGAGCGTCCGGCACTGGATGAAGAGTTCCATATCCGGAAAGAAGATTATTTCCGCGAAAACGGCGGAATCGTATTCCCGAACCCCAATGCACCTACCGGTGTGGAAATGCCTCTTTCCGAGATCGAGGAGATCGTAGCAAAAAATCCGGAGAGCATTGTGATCGTAGATGAGGCTTATGTGGATTTCGGAGCCACTTCCGCACTGCCGCTGATCGAGAAATATGACAATCTTCTTGTTGTGCAGACCTTTTCCAAATCCAGATCTCTGGCGGGCATGCGTATCGGTTATGCCTTCGGAAATCCGGAACTGATCAAATATCTCAATGATGTGAAATATTCCTTCAACTCCTACACCATGGACCGTACCACCATTGCGGCCGGTGTGGCATCTATGAAAGATCAGGCATATTTTGAAGAGTGTTGTAATAAGATCATTACAACAAGAGAGTGGACAAAGACAGAGCTTAAGAAACTGGGATTTTCTTTCCAGGATTCCAAGGCGAACTTCATCTTTGCCACACATGAGAGCTGTCCGGCAAAAAAGCTCTTCGGAGCACTCAGGGAGAAACATATCTATGTGAGATATTTCCCGAAGGACAGAATCGACGATCATCTCCGCATCACCATCGGTACCGATAAGGAGATGAAAAAACTGGTGGAATTCCTGAAGGAATATCTGCAGAAATAAATATTAAGGAGGTACTATGGAAGTACTGGTACAGTGGTTTTCAAACCATCTCTCACAGTTTATCTCTCCTGAGGGAGCTGTGTTCATCATTTCCATGATCCCGATCCTGGAGCTTCGAGGCGGTCTTCTGGCAGCCTCTCTGCTGAAGATCTCAGCGGCAAAAGCACTGCCGATCTGTATCGTGGGAAACATTATCCCGATTCCGTTTATCCTGCTTTTTATCCGGCAGATCTTTAAATGGATGAAAAAAACAAAACTGTTCAGAGGTCTGATCATAAAAATGGAAAACAGAGCCATGGGAAAAAGTGATCAGATCAAACGCTATGAATTTCTGGGACTTCTGCTGTTTGTGGGAATCCCCCTTCCTGGCACCGGCGCCTGGACAGGTGCACTGATCGCCTCTCTTCTTGAGGTGGATATCAAAAAATCCTCCATTGCGATCCTGTGCGGACTTTTTATGGCAAGTGTGATCATGTATATTGTTTCTTATGGAATTGTAGGAAATGTAGTGCACTGATTAAGAAAAATAAAAATTCCTCATCACTGTCACGAAGTCTGGTAGGTGATGAGGAATTTTGTATTTTCAGGCATTGTTACATAAGCCGGCGTTTCAGCATATCCGGATTCATTGCATAGCTCACGGCTGTATCCTTAGTGATACGGCCTTTTTTGTATAATTCCAGAAGACTCTGGTCCATGGAACGCATCTGATCCTGGCTGGAAGTGGAGATTACGCCTTCGATCTGGTGGACTTTGTTGTCACGGATCATATTTCGGATGGCAGGTGTCAGGCGCATGATCTCAAAAACAGGAATGTTGCGGCCGTCCACATCCGGGATCAGCTGCTGGGAAATAACCGCCTGAAGGACCATGGAAAGCTGGATAGCGATCTGACGCTGCTGGGAAGGTTCAAAGACATCCATGATACGCTCGATGGTGTTGGCAGCGCCCAGAGTATGCAGACTGGAAAGAACCAGATGGCCGGTTTCTGCGGCAGTCATGGCGGTCTGTATGGTTTCATAATCACGCATCTCACCCAGAAGGATTACATCGGGGCTCTGGCGGAGGGTGGCACGAAGAGAAGTCAAGTAACTCTCGGTGTCGGTGCAGATCTCTCGCTGGCTGACAATGCAGCGGTCATGGCGGTGAAGATATTCCAGAGGATCTTCCAGGGTAATAATGTGGCCTTCCCGGGTGTGGTTAATCCGGTCAATGAGGCAGGCCATAGTGGTAGATTTACCGCTTCCGGCAGAACCGGTGACAAGGACCATGCCGCGTGTATAATCAGAAACACTCATCACATCTTCCGGAATGGAAAGCTCTGCAGGATCCGGCAGCCGGAAGGCGATCACACGGATCACGGCAGCCAGGGAACCACGCTGTTTATAAGCGTTGACACGGAAACGGGAGACGCCGGGAATGGAAAACGAAAAGTCATCGTCACCGGTTTCCAGAAGCCGGGATATATCACGGTTTTCCGCAAGTGTATAGATGGTGCGCAGAAGTGCTTCCGTTTCGGCTGGCATCAATCGGTCACCACTGCTGAAAAGGTGGCCATCAATTTTTTCGGCCAGAGGACGGCCTGCGATGATAAAAATATCGGAGACCCGTTTATTGGCAGCTTCTGCAAGAAATTCAGGAATTGGAGTATCCATTTGTTCACTCTCCTTTAAATAGATTTTGATGATTGTCAGGATTCCAGGTGCCATTAGATTCTGTGCTCCACTGAAGGATCTTCAATACGGAGGTTTCGGTCTTTCCTGGATAAAAAATCTCAAGTATCACCGAAAGCTGCTGACTGTCGGCAAATTTCGTGGAAAAAGACAGGGTGTGATCAGAGGAATTCCAGACAAGATCCTGTTGCGTATCTGCAAAAGTCTTCACCTGGGAAAAATATTCCGCTTTATCTTCTGCGGATGCCAAATATCCGGCCAGTGTACTGCGGATATCGGCTACACGCTCGGTAGCCTCACTGCAGGCTGAATAATATTTCTCTGTCTGTTCCATGGAATGTCTGGCTGTTGTTAAACTGGTCCGTGAACTGGAAAGAGTAAGCAAAGCCAGTACACAGAGGCAAAGTACGGAAAAGATCAGAAACAGCGAAGGAATTCCTATTGTTACGAAAAAAGTATGTTTTTGTTTCAATGGATTTCCTCCTTTCCGTTGCCACAGTCAGGAAAATTTAAGGTGATCTGATAAAGCAAAGTATTTTCCGGGATATTGCGGAAGGAAAGCTCTCCGGATTTTTCAGAGGAGGTTGTGGACAAAACGAAAACCATTTCGTAATCTGCCTCATCTCTGGAACAGTTCTGCCAGGAATGGTCGTAATACCAGATCAGGCTGTTGTCGGTCTGTGTGCCATCCGGAAGAAGAGCAAGAAGCTGTTTGGGAGATCCATTGCTGCCTTCCAGTGCTTCTCCCACAGAAGTGGTGAGTGCCTGAATCTGATTCCACTGTTCTGCCTGTATACGGTTTTTACGGGCTGCCGCAAAAATCTGAATGCAGGCAGCCGAGCAGAGAGAAAGAAATAAAAGCGCCAGGATCATTTCCATAAGAAAAAGACTGGTACTGGAATTATGCTGTGATTTCTTCATGATGCCTCCTTTTTGCCTGCATCTGTACCGGTAACGGAAGATTCGGCTGTGCTGTGCAGCAGAAAGTGTGCAGAGATTCCGGTTGCACTTTTCAGGGAAATGCGGTAAAAACCATTATCCAGGTTTTCTGCCTGAAAATCCGAAAGCTGAGAAATGGAAGTACCGGCCGATGCGCTTGCCTGAGAATCCGCAACGGTGAAAAGTTCTGTAAGATTTCCATCTTTCAGATAAATATAGGTAATATAATCTTTTCCCTTCAGTGTGTCCCGAAAACAAAGTGCAGGGATATCATCCAGGGAACCTGAGAAAATCCCGTCGGCCTGGTCATGCTGCCGGAATTTGGTCGTCAGATAGGTGATGGCAGTCCCAAGCCCGGAATCGGAATCCGTCTGTTTTACAGTCTGCTGGTAAACTCTTGCGGAGAACAACAGCATCAGCATAAGAAACAGCGCAAAAACACCGAACAGAAGGAGTGAAAAAAGAGAGGATATGGAATGACCGGTATTTTTTTTCAGTTTCATGAAGAAGCGCCTCCTTTCGAACTGCCAGGACGCGCAATAACGCTGATAGAAGGCAGGAGATTGGAACCGTTGGGGATATATTCTACGATAAATCGGTTTTTGTCATAGGTGATATGGTAATCATTAAGGAGCTGTGCAAGATCTTCAGGATATTCACCGGTCATGGCGTAGCTGCGGACAGCACTGTTCTTTAATGCCTGCTCCAGAGCATCCTGTTCTTTCACGAGAGCCTGGCCGGATGTATGACTGACGCCCGCTACAAACAGAATACAGGCAAATATCAGAAGAAATACAGGAAAAAGAAGCAGAAGCCCCCGGAAAATTTTTTTTCGTCGACTTTCAAAAAGTTCCATGTTGTCACCACCTTATATCGCAAAATCTGAAAGGATTCCCAGAAGCGGCATCATTACGGAAAGCAGGACAAGTCCTACAAGCAGGGAAAGCAGGATCACAATAGTTGGTTCCACAACAGATACTGCCTGAGAGATCAGATCTATGGATTTTTCTGTGTACTGCTGAGACAGCCTGCGAAAAGTTTCGTCACTGGTTCCGGAGTAGAAGGAAATACTGATCAGACGTCCCTCCATGCCACTGAACAGTTCGGACTCTGTCAGAGCCTTTGAAAAAGCTTCCCCGTTGTTCAGGAGTTCGGAAGTTTTTCGGAGCTTCTCAAGAATTTCCGGTTGTGTGAGCATTGCTTCTGTAAGCTCAAGACTGGTTTCCGGAGAAAGACCGCTTCGAAGCCCCAGAGACAGTCCCTGCGCCAGACGGCTGTAATCCATGGCAACAGGAATCTCACAAAAAACAGGAAGATGTGTGACCAGTTTTCGAAGTTTGGCATGACCTTTTTCTGTGAGACTGAAAAAAAGAATGCAGCCAATGAGAAGTACTGCAAGAATCAGAAAAACAGCAGAATAGCGACTGATCATATTGCCGGCATTTAAAAGTCCCTGTGAGATTCCGTTCATTTCCAGACCCATCTGATGAAAGACCTGCTGGAACACGGGGAGAACTTTTACAAGAAGAACCAGGATTACTACTGCCATCATTCCAAGCATGATCAGCGGATAGGTGACTGCACTTCGTATCTGCTGGGAAATTTCCTGCTCCTGATCATAATGCCGGGAGAGGCTTGTCATGATCTCATCCAGACAACCGGTTTCTTCGCCTGTTTTTATATAGACGGTCATAGCTTTTGGAAAACAGCCGGAATCCTCAAGAGCCTGGGAAAGAGAACCGTTTTTTTCCATGGAATTGATAAGTGGCTTCAGAATCTCACGATCTGTGTCGGTTTTGCTTTCTTCACAGAGGATATGGAGTCCTTCTGTTGTTGATATGCCGGAATGCAGCAGTATTCCCATCTGCCCGCAGAAATTGGATAATTCCCGGGCTGTCAGTTTAGATTTCATAATAAAGTCTCCTTTTTTGCGGGTGGTTGGTCAGTGTGTATACTGTACCGTGTAGTTGCTTTCGTCTCCGATATATTCCTGGATCGCTTCATTGCCGTTGCTGTTGGCATCAAAGGTTGGGTCCATAAGTTTCCATGTATCTCCGTCAAAGGAGATTGCTTTTGTTACCCAGCCTTTGTTCTGGATGTAGACATCGATCCAGGCATGCTTGATGTCGCCGGAATAGCCAATCTCAAGTTTGCAGGGAATATCCTGACTTCGAAGCATTGCCGCAGTCAGTGCTGCATAATCAAAGCAGATGCCGGTGCCTGACTGAAGGGTTTCGTCTACATCAGGAAGATATCCGGCCTCTACAGAATCTGCCTTATCGTAATCGTAGGTGATATGTTCTGTGACATATGTATAAAAAGCTTTCAGGATTTCCACATCGTTCATACCATCTTTGACCAGTGACTGTGCCAGAGTACAGGCTTCACTTTTGACGGAAAAATCCACATACTGGTTGGGATACAGAAATGGAAGAAACTCATTTTGAAGTTTTACAGTAAGAGTTTCTGCATAAAGTGCGGCATACTGGCTTCCGTCTACCTGCTGGTAACAGGTAATGGAATAATCTCCGGAGCCTTCCGAAAAGGGAATAACAGCCTGTTCCTCCGGCTCCAGAAAATAGGAGTAAAGGACATCGGACGGGGAAGTAAGCTGTATATTCATACGGGAATCTCCTGAGTCGGAGCTGGCAGTCATATAACCCTGGTCCTGATTGGAAATATCCAGGATCAGAGGGGAACTTCCCAGTGTCTGTTTACCGGGTGCCTCCGGAGTGAGAACACGGGCTGGTGAGTAAGACGGAGGCTTGTCACCGGAACTTCCGGAATTCCCGCAGCCAGTCAGAAAAAACACAGTTCCGAAAAGCAGCAGTACAAAAAAGAGACGGGCAGATAAAGTTTTTGACATATTTGCCGTTCTCCTGTCATATAATGTTTTTTTCTTTTTTTACAGATAACAGTATAGCAGATTATGAAAAAAAAAGACAGAACAAGCAGAGAGAACAGGGAGTAAAATGTTGACATTTCGAAAGAAAAAACATATACTATACATATAAAAGGCAAACCTGTTGAAAAGCAGGGACGCAAAGCCAAGGGTCTAAGGTCACAATTGAAAGACTATGACAGCCGGTTGCCGCATTAAATTCCGATTTAGTGACGTAATCAGACAGCATCCAGGTGAAAAGGATTTATGTGTTGACGCGGCCGTTTATTTAAAATAAGCGGTTTTTTTGATGCAGTAAATTCTGCGGCCACCGAATATGGATGACGGTCGGAACGTCCGTTTTCAGAAAGGTGTGAAAAGTATGAAAAAAATGAACCTTAAAAATTTCTTTATGAAAAAGAAGATCGCAGCTGGATGTATTGCAGCTGCTGCACTGATCACAGCAGGAAGCTTTGCAATGGTATGGCAGGACTCACAGGTGCCGGAACTGCCGAATTACACAGATCCGGTAGTCGAGCAGACGATTGAAGATGATGATACACCGCTTGCTTCACAGCCGAAGGTTACAACCAAGACAACCAAGAGCAGCAAGACAACCAAGAAGAACATCAAGTTAAAAGCAGCAGCTACGAAGACTTATACCAAGAAACTTCCGACAACCAAGAAAACTACAAACAAGACAACCAAGAAAAATCAGACTACAACCATAAAGACAACAACAACCGTACAGACAGATACAAGCCGGAAATACACCAAAAAATCTAAAAATGTAGTACAGACACAGAAGGTTACCACTACAGTGCAGACAACTACAACAGTTGTTGCAGCGGCATCTACAACTGTGAATGCTACTACTGCAGGAAGTACAACTGCTAAAAAAGAGAAATACACAGTCAGCAATGTAGCATCTATTGCACCTCAGATGGACAGCAGAGTATTAAATGCATTTACAAAGATGGGATTTACCGTCATTGTTGATCCAAGCGTTTCCTACGCCGGATATTTTGATGGAAGATCAAGAACGATCACTCTTAAAGTGGAGGATGATACGATCTACCATGAGCTTGGCCATTATCTTGCATTTATCGCTGGTAATGTAGATAAGAATGCAGCTTTCGCATCTGTTTATAACAGTGAGAAATCTAAATTCACAGGTGTCAGAAAGGCTTATGCAACACAGAATGCGTCTGAGTACTTCGCAGAATCCGTTCTGGAGTATACAGAGAATCCTTCTGTACTGAAGGCACAGCGTCCTCAGACATACGAAGCAATCACCAATGCACTGTCAAAGGTTACAGACACACAGGTAAACAAGATCATGAATGTTTATAAGGTAATCTGGAAATAATAAGTTATACAGCCGAATCCCCGGGAGTTTATCCCGGGGATTTTTTGAATAACTGCGCATCGCATTCTCGTTACTTGAGATATCCAGCCCCCCTTCCGGTAACGGAAGATTCATTGTCGACAAAAATTTCTTGCATTGCTTCAAAAATAGTGTATATTATTATCATAATCATATTTCATAACGGTTCAGATACCAGTGCGGTCATGTCAGACTGCATCAGATTTCCATTATAAAATTACAATTTATCATAATTAAGCAAGAATAGAGGATTTATTTATGAGAGAAAAATATGAATCATTGTCTCTGGCAGTGCTGAAAGATCTGGCAAAGGCAAGAGGGATGAAGGGAATCTCTACTTTGAGAAAACCGGCACTGATCGAGAGAATGCTGGAAGAAGACGCAAAGGAAGCGGTGAAGGAGAAGACGGAAGAAACACCGGGAAATACAGCGGGTGAGAATTCTCTGAAAGAGAAAGTACAGGAAAATGAAAAAAATGAATATCGAACCCGTCCAGCATCTGAAAATCAGCAGGAACGGAAAGAGTATCGTACGGAGCGGAATGATCAGGAACACAGAAATATAAACGGACGCAGAGAGAACAACAGAGAAAGCTACAACCGCAGTGCATATAACAGGGAGAATTACAGAAGGCCGGCACAGGAAGAACGTGCTTATACACGTGATGGCAGCCACGAGGCAGAAGCGCGTCCGGAGAATGGCAATGTTCCTTCAGAATCCACACAGCTGGACAGTGGTGAAAAAGCCAATGGGATCCTGGAGGTACTTCCGGATGGATATGGATTTATCCGCTGTGCCAACTATCTTCCTGGTGAAAACGATATTTATGTTTCGCCTTCCCAGATCCGCCGCTTTAATTTAAAGACCGGTGATATCATCCAGGGAAATATCCGGATCAAGACCCAGGGAGAGAAATTCAGTGCACTTCTTTACGTGTCCTCCATCAATGGATTCCATCCGAGTGAAGGCCAGAGAAGATATAATTTTGAAGATATGACACCGATCTTTCCTAATGAGAGACTGGTTATGGAGCGTGCAGGCGGTACAACTGCCATGCGCATTGTAGACCTGATCAGCCCTATCGGAAAGGGACAGAGAGGAATGATCGTATCTCCGCCGAAAGCCGGTAAGACAACCCTTCTGAAGGACGTTGCCAAGTCCATCCTTAAGAATAATAAAGATATGCATCTCATTATCCTTCTGATCGATGAGCGTCCGGAGGAGGTTACCGATATCAAGGAAGCAATCCAGGGACCTAATGTGGAAGTGATCTATTCCACGTTTGATGAACTTCCGGAGCATCATAAGAGAGTTTCCGAGATGGTTGTGGAGCGTGCCCGTCGTCTGGTAGAACATAAACAGGATGTGATCATCCTTCTGGATTCCATTACACGACTTGCCAGAGCCTATAACCTGATTATCCCGCCAAGTGGAAGGACTTTATCCGGTGGTCTTGATCCGGCGGCCCTTCATATGCCTAAGAGATTTTTTGGCGCAGCCCGTAATATGCGTGAGGGCGGAAGCCTGACGATTCTGGCAACGGCACTTGTGGATACCGGAAGCAAGATGGACGATGTCATCTACGAGGAGTTCAAGGGAACCGGTAATATGGAGCTTGTCCTTGACCGTAAATTACAGGAAAAACGTGTATTCCCGGCCATCGATATCCAGAAATCCGGAACCAGAAGAGAGGATCTTCTTCTCAGCAAGGATGAGCAGGAAGCTGTTTATATTATGCGAAAAGCACTCAACGGAATGAAGTCCGATGAGGCGGTAGAACAGATTCTGAATACCTTTGCCAGAACCAGGACCAATGCGGAGCTGGTACAGACTGTAAAGAAACAGAAATTTTTATAAAGTCCTTGCATTTTCAGGAAAGCTGTGTTATACTTAGCAAGCTGTTTAAAATGGAATTCGTCAATTGTATACGAATAATATTAAATTATATAGAGAGGTGAAAATCATGAGAGAAGGAATCCATCCGAACTACTATCAGGCAACTGTAACCTGCAACTGCGGAAACACTTTCGTAACAGGTTCTACTAAAGAGGACATCCACGTTGAGATCTGCTCCAAATGCCATCCGTTCTACACAGGACAGCAGAAGGCTACACAGGCTCGTGGACGTATCGATAAGTTCAACAAGAAATACGGCCTGAATAAGTAATTATTGCGAATACAGGAAATGAGAAGGTTGAGGTTGGGAAATCTCAACCTTTCTTTAACTGAAAAATTTTTTCAGTTTGCACAGGAGAGAATGAATGAAATCATCGAATATTGGCGGACAGGCCGTGATGGAAGGCATCATGATGCGCCACAAGGACAAATATTCTATCGCAGTGCGCCGTCCGGACCAGGAGATCGAGCTGAAAGTAGAAGACTATAAATGTACCTTCGGAAACCATGCGTTTCTGAAGAAGCCCATCATCCGTGGTGTGGTAAGTTTTGTGGATTCTCTTGTGGTAGGCACGAAATGCCTGATGTACTCTGCGGAGATCGCAGGTGACGAGGAAGATGAAGAAACTGCGAAGAAGAATGAGCAGCTTACAGAAGAGGAGCTTTCCGCAAAGAAAGCCAAAGAAGATAAGCAGTTCAAGTGGCTTCTTTACATTACGGTAGCTGTTTCTATGGTAGTATCTGTGGCTGCTTTTATGTTTCTTCCGTATATACTGGCCAGTCTGATCCGCAAGGTAGGCGCTTCGGAATTCCTGGTTACTGTAGTAGAAGCTTTTGTAAAGCTGGCACTGTTTATGGGATATATGTTCCTGATCTCCAGAATGAAGGATATCCAGAGAACTTTTATGTACCACGGTGCGGAACATAAATGTATCAACTGTGTGGAACATGGACTGCCACTGACTGTGGAGAACGTACTGAAGAGTTCCAGGCTCCATAAGCGCTGTGGAACCAGTTTTCTGTTCCTGGTCATGCTGGTAAGTATTGTGCTGCACTTTGTGTTTGTGCTGGTCCCGGTTTACTGGGTAAGACTGTTTGGAAGACTTCTTATGGTACCGGTAGTTGCGGGAATCTCTTTTGAGATCATCCAGTGGGCAGGAAGAACGGACAGTAAATTTGCGGACATTATGAGTAAACCAGGTCTTGCCATGCAGAAATTCACCACCAAGGAACCAACTGCAGATATGGCAGAAGTAGCCATCAAGGCAGTTGAGGCGGTTTTTGACTGGAGAGCTTATCTGAAAGAGGAATTTGACCTGGATATCCCTTATGAGACAGAGGAGACAAGCCATGCAGACTCTTGAGTCACTTCTCAAAAAAGGAACAACGATACTGAAAGATAACGGATTGGAAGAAGCCGGGCTGGATGCCTGGCTCCTTCTGGAATATAAGACCGGAAAGAACCGGGCATACTATTTTGCACATGGTGATGAACCGGTGTCTGATGAGACCGCAGCAGAGTATCTTGAGCTGATCGGCAGGCGGGCAGGACATATTCCTGTACAGCAGCTGACTCATCAGGCTTTTTTTATGGGCTATGAGTTTTATGTAAACGAAAATGTGCTCATCCCGAGACAGGACACCGAGACACTGGTGGAGGAAGGTCTGAAATGCCTTGAGGATGTGGAGAAACCGGAGATCCTGGATATGTGTACGGGCTCCGGCTGCATTCTCATAAGCCTTCTTCTGGAACGGCAGGATGCCCGTGGTGCGGGTGTGGACGTTTCTCCGGAAGCACTGGAGGTGGCGAAAGAGAACGCCAGCCTTCTGAAAGTGGAGAACCGGGCGGATTTTTTGGAAAGTGATCTGTTCTCGGCACCGTATTTTTGCGAAAAAGGTGGAAAAGAGGGTGGGAAATATGATATTCTTATTTCAAACCCGCCTTATATCGCGACAGAAGAAATTGAAACATTAATGGAAGAAGTCCGTCTTCATGACCCCAGAAAGGCTCTTGACGGAATGGAGGATGGGCTTTATTTTTACAGAAAGATCACCAAAGAGGCAGGGAAATACCTGAAGCCGGGTGGATGGCTTCTGTATGAGATTGGCTGCACTCAGGGGGAGGCAGTCAGTGAAATGCTGAGAAATGCCGGTTTTGAAAAGGTTCAGGTGGTAAAAGATCTTCCGGGCCTTGACCGTGTAGTGATGGGGCAGAAGCCTTTGTAAAAATTGTGATTCACAGGTATCAGAAACAGGAGGAAATACATGTTTGATAAACTGGATGATCTGCTGGTACGTTTTGAAGAGCTTCTCAATGAGCTGGGAGAACCGGGAGTAACCGATGATCCGGCGCATTTTCAGAAGCTGATGAAAGAGCAGAGCGACCTGCAGCCGATCGTTGACGCATATAAAGAATACAAGAAAAACAAAGAGACCATCGAGGACAGTCTTTCCATGCTGGAGAGCGAGAAGGACGAAGAGATGCGTGAGATGCTGAAAGAGGAGCTTTCCGACGCAAGAAAGAGAGTGGAGGAGCTGGAGCATGAGCTGAAGATCCTTCTTCTTCCGAAAGACCCTAATGACAGCAAGAACGTTATCGTTGAGATCCGTGGAGGTGCAGGCGGTGATGAGGCGGCTCTCTTTGCGGCAGAGATCTATCGTATGTATGTGAAATATGCAGAGTCCCGTCGCTGGAAAACCGAGATGCTCAGCCTTAATGAGAACGGTATCGGCGGCTTCAAGGAAGTTACTTTCATGATCAAAGGTGAGGGTGCGTATTCCAGACTGAAATACGAAAGCGGTGTACACCGTGTACAGCGAGTACCGGAGACAGAATCCGGCGGAAGAATCCATACTTCCACCTGTACTGTGGCCATCATGCCTGAAGCAGAAGAGATTGATTTCCATCTGGATCTCAATGAATGTAAATTCGATGTGTTCCGTGCTTCCGGAAACGGTGGTCAGTGTGTCAATACTACAGACTCCGCGGTACGTCTTACCCATATCCCTACAGGAATCGTAATTTCCTGCCAGGATGAGAAATCTCAGCTCAAAAACAAGGACAAGGCACTTCGCGTGCTCCGTTCCCGTCTGTATGAGATGGAAATTGCCAAGCAGCATGACGCTGAGGCAGAGGCAAGAAGAAGCCAGATCGGTACCGGTGACCGTTCCGAGAAGATCCGTACCTACAACTTCCCGCAGGGACGTGTGACGGACCACAGGATCAAACTGACCCTTCATCGCCTTGAGAATATCCTTAACGGAGATCTGGATGAGATCATCGACAGCCTGATCGCGGCAGACCAGGCAGTGAAGCTGACCAAGCTCAATGAACAGGAGTAATCGTTAATTACAGAGATAGAGTTCAAAAAACTATAATAAATCAGGAGGAAACGAAACATGAAAAAGACAGCACTGGTAATCATGGCAGCCGGAATTGGCAGCCGTTTTGGAAAAGGAATCAAGCAGCTTGCACCGGTAGGACCGAAGGGTGAGATCATTATGGACTATTCTATCCATGATGCACTGGAGGCAGGATTCAACAAGGTTGTATTTATTATCCGTAAAGACCTTGAGGATGAGTTCAAAAGAGTGATCGGAGACCGTATCTCCAAGATTACAGAGGTTGCTTATGCATTCCAGGAGATCGATGATCTTCCGGGAGATTTCCGGAAACCGGCAGACCGTACCAAGCCATGGGGAACCGGACATGCCGTACTGGCAGCAAAGAAAGTCCTTTCCGAGCCATTCGCTGTTATCAATGCAGATGACTACTATGGAAAAGAGGCCTACGTAAAAGTTCACGACTATCTGGTACAGGATCATCCGCAGGATGGCCCGATGCACATCTGCATGGCAGGTTTCCGCCTTGGAAATACATTAAGCGACAACGGAAGCGTTACAAGAGGTGTGTGCCATATTGAGGACGGCAAGCTTGTCGGCGTTACAGAGACACATAACATCTTCAAGACAGCAGACGGCGCAGAGACAAGAAATGACGATGGTACAGCAGAAGCGCTGGATACCAAGAGCCTTGTTTCCATGAATATGTGGGGACTGACACCGGAATTTATGGAAATCCTTGAGAAAGGTTTCATTGAGTTCCTTGGTGGGATTAAAGAGGGAGACATCAAGAAAGAGTATCTTCTTCCAGAGCTTATCGACCAGCTGATCCATTCCGGGAAAGCAGCAGTTGACGTTCTTGAGACAAAGGACGAGTGGTTTGGTGTTACTTATCAGGAAGATAAGGCATCTGTACAGGCTGCATTCAAAAAACTTACAGATGACGGCGTTTATCCGGAAGGACTGTATCAGTAATAAAGGAGAGCATTATGGGTAAATATTTCGGAACAGATGGTTTTCGTGGTGAAGCAAATGTAAAACTTACAGCAGATCATGCATTTCGTGTGGGACGTTATCTTGGCTGGTATTACGGCAGAGATCACAAGGCGAAGATCGTGATCGGCAAGGATACAAGAAGAAGCAGTTACATGTTTGAGTATGCCCTTGCGGCAGGACTTACCGCATCCGGAGCAGACGCCTATCTGCTTCATGTAACCACAACTCCAAGTGTATCCTATGTGGTACGTACAGAAGATTTTGACTGCGGTATCATGATTTCCGCAAGCCATAATCCGTTTAACGATAATGGAATCAAAGTCCTCAATGAGAACGGACAGAAGATTTCCGCAGATATTGAAGCACGTATCGAGGCTTATCTGGATGGAGAGATCGAAGAACTTCCGCTGGCAACCGGAGAAGATATCGGCTGTACGGTTGATTTTGCATCTGGAAGAAACCGTTATATCGGACATCTGATCTCTATTCCATGCCACGATTTCAAGAATATCAAGGTGGGACTGGACTGCTCCAACGGAAGTTCATCTGCCATTGCCAAGAGTGTTTTTGACGCACTCCGTGCAAAAACTTATGTGATCAATAATGAGCCGAACGGAACGAATATTAACCGTGGATGTGGCTCCACACATATTGAAGTTCTGAGACAGTTTGTGATCGACAAAGGTCTGGATATCGGTTTTGCTTATGATGGCGATGCAGACCGCTGTATTGCTGTAGACCACCGCGGAAATATCATTGACGGTGACAAGATTATGTATGTCTGCGGTAAATACTTAAGAGAAAAAGGACAGTTGAACGGAAATACAGTTGTAACAACTGTTATGTCAAACCTTGGCCTTTACAAATCCCTTGAGCGGGAAGGCATCGACTACGAGCAGACTGCAGTCGGTGACAAATACGTTGCCGAGAATATGATGGAAAACAATTACAGTATCGGCGGTGAGCAGTCCGGACATATTATTTTCAGCCGTTATTCTGCTACCGGTGACGGAATCCTCACATCCCTGATGATCATGGAAGCATGTGTGGACCAGAAAGCCACACTCTGCGACCTTGCCAAGGAGATGAAGGTTTATCCGCAGCTTCTCCGCAATGTGCGTGTTTCCGATAAGAAAACCGCCCTGGAGAACGAGAAGGTAAAAGCAGCCATTGAGGCCGCAGCGGAGGCACTTGGCGATGATGGCCGTATCTTGGTACGTGAAAGCGGTACAGAGCCGTTGATCCGTGTTATGGTAGAGGCGGGAACGGATGAACTCTGCCACCAGTATGTAGACAGTGTTGTTGATGTAATGGAAGCCGAAGGGCTTGTTGTAGAATAAGGAATTCCATGAAAAATACAAAGACCGTATTGATTCTTGCAGCCGTTACAGGAGCTTTGCTTCTGGGCGGCTGCGGCAGTGAAAAAACAAAAACATATGAGCAGGCGGGTAAAGATCTTTCTCAGGGAAGCTACAAGTATGCCCTGGAGGAGTACCAGAGTTCTATCCAGAACGGGGTAAAACTGGCACAGTCCTACCGTGGGGCGGGGATTGCAAGCCTGCGTCTTGGCAAATATGAGGATGCGGTGAATAATTTTACAGAGGCATTGGGCTGTGACCGGGTAAGTAAAAGCCTGCGCAGGGATATTTTGTCTTACCGTGCCACCGCAGAGCTGAAAGCTGGAAATTATGAGGACGCCATGGCAGACTGCCAGACATTAGGAGAAGATTTTTCCATGGATGCCAGCAGTTATTTCCTTACCGGAAAAGTTGCCCTCGCCATGGATTCCTACGAGGAAGCGGCATCGAACTTTAAGCAGGCCTATGGAGAGGACTCCACCTATGATATGGCGATCCAGATCTATGAAGCGTATCTGGATAAAGATATGGAAGCAGACGGAACCAGATATCTGGAGGCTGCCCTTTCTTCTGAGGCCAAGGACGCGCAGGATCACTGTGACAGAGGCCGCGTTTACTATTATATGGAAGATTACAGCAATGCAAAAAAAGAGCTCCTGGAAGCAACCAAGAAGGATAATACGGAAGCTCTTCTTCTCCTGGGAATGGTATATCTGGCTCAGGATGATGTGGAAAATGCCCAGGCAATGTATAAACAGTATATTTCCGCAGTGGGAGATTCCGCCAAGGGATATAACGGCCTGGCACTGTGTGATATCCGGAATGGGGATTATGATTCTGCTCTTGATAACATTACAAAAGGTCTCCCGACTGCTACCACAGACGAGATGCAGAGCCTTCTGTTCAACGAGATCGTAGCCTATGAGAAAAAACTGGATTTTGCCACCGCACTGACCAAGGCACAGGAATATGTTGATATGTTCCCGGAAGATTCCGCTGCCAAAAAAGAGCTGGCTTTCCTGAAAACCAGAACGTCTTCGGAGGGCTGATATGGAATATTTTGAGGAAATACAGGACCGGGTCATCCTGATCGGGGTTCAGGCAAATCTGGGGGATGACATGGAAGAATCCCTGGATGAGCTTGGAGAGCTTGCGGCTACAGCAGGTGCATACGTTGCTGGCAGGATCATCCAGAACCGCGAGGCAATACATCCTGGCACCTATATCGGAAAAGGCAAGATCGAGGAGGTAAAAGGCCTTCTCTATGCCCTGAATGCCAACGGTGTGATCTGTGACGATGAGCTTTCTCCTGCTCAGATGAACAATCTGGAGCGGGAACTGGAATGCAAGGTTATGGACCGTACCTTGCTGATTCTTGACATTTTTGCGAAGCGTGCCGTGACAAGCGAAGGTAAGATCCAGGTAGAGCTTGCACAGCTCCGTTACCGTTCTGCACGTCTTGTGGGACTTCGTTCTTCTCTCTCAAGGCTTGGAGGAGGAATCGGTACCAGAGGTCCCGGTGAGAAGAAACTGGAGACAGACCGCCGTCTGATCCGAAACCGGATCTCCGCACTGAAGCAGGAACTTTCCCAGGTGGAAAAGCACAGGGAACTGCTCCGTTCCAGAAGAGCGGCAGGAAATCTGAAGACTGCGGCTATTGTCGGCTACACCAATGCGGGAAAATCCACGCTTCTGAATACACTGACCGGTGCGTCGGTGCTTTCGGAGGATAAGCTTTTTGCCACGCTGGACCCGACCACACGTCTTCTGACACTGGATGACGGACAGCAGCTTCTTCTTACGGATACTGTAGGATTTATCCGGAAGCTTCCCCACAATCTGGTAGAAGCCTTCAAGAGTACCCTGGAAGAAGCCAAATATGCGGACTACATCATTCATGTGGTAGATGAGTCCAATCCCCAGGCGGAGATGCAGATGCATATCGTATATGAGACCCTGAAAGAGCTGGGCGTCCTTGGGAAAAAGACGATCACACTTTTTAACAAGCAGGACCGTGTTTCCGGGGAAAGTCTCCGGGATCTCCGTGCAGATCATACGCTGAAGATTTCCGCACGGACAGGAGAAGGACTTGAAGAATTTAAGGAACTGCTCTCTGAGATCCTTGCAGAAGGCCAGATTTATATGGAGCGGCTTTTTCCGTATTCGGAGGCCGGTCAGATCCAGCTGATCCGTGAGTATGGACAGCTTCTTTCGGAAGAGTATACAGAAGGCGGAATTGCTGTAAAAGCAAGGGTTCCGCGGGAAATCTATCCGAAAGTTACATAATGTTAAAAAAACTACTCAGTACCATATATAGTACCGTGAACAAAATGGACACTATATATGGTGCTTTTTGTGTTGACGCAAAGGAGTGTGTCTGATACAATAAGCCTACAGCGCTTTGAACATAGATCGTGAAACGGGGTATGTTCATGGGCAGGTAAGTGAGGCGGAATAAGAGAGTCCGCTTTATAAATACATGCATGAGGGAGGCATTTTCTTATGTTTCAGGTAGTAAAAAGAGACGGTGAATTAGACGAATTTAAAATGGGGAAGATCACCGCAGCCATTGATAAGGCGTTTGATGCCAAGGGCAAGAATTACAGTCCGGATATGATCGACCTTCTGGGACTTCGTGTTACTGCGGATTTTCAGAATAAGATCGAGAACAACCGGATCTCTGTGGAGGATATCCAGGACAGTGTGGAGAACGTACTGATCCAGGCAGGATATTCCGATGTTGCCAAGGCGTATATCCTTTATCGCAAGCAGCGTGAGAAGATCCGCAATATGAAATCTACCATCCTTGACTATAAAGAAATCGTAAACAGCTATGTAAAGGTTGAGGACTGGCGTGTAAAAGAGAACTCAACAGTAACCTATTCTGTAGGAGGACTGATCTTAAGCAACTCCGGAGCTGTTACTGCCAATTACTGGCTGTCTGAGATCTATGACAATGAGATCGCGGAGGCACACAGAAATGCGGATATCCATATCCACGATCTGTCCATGCTGACCGGATACTGTGCAGGATGGTCCCTGAAACAGCTGATCCGTGAGGGCCTTGGCGGAATCGAGGGTAAGATCACTTCCGCACCGGCCAAGCATTTAAGCGTGCTCTGTAACCAGATGGTAAATTTCCTGGGTATCATGCAGAATGAGTGGGCAGGCGCACAGGCATTTTCATCCTTTGATACCTATCTGGCTCCTTTTGTAAAGGTGGACAACCTTTCTTATCCGGAAGTGAAGAAATGCATTGAGTCTTTTGTATATGGGGTGAACACACCGAGCCGCTGGGGAACCCAGGCACCGTTTTCCAATATTACACTGGACTGGACTGTTCCGGATGACCTTGCAGAACTTCCTGCCATCGTAGGCGGCAAGGATATGGACTTCAAGTATAAAGACTGCAAGAAAGAGATGGATATGGTCAATAAGGCATTTATCGAGACCATGATCGAGGGAGATGCCAACGGACGTGGATTCCAGTATCCGATCCCGACTTATTCCATCACAAAGGAATTTGACTGGTCCGATACCGAGAATAACAGACTTCTCTTTGAGATGACTTCCAAGTACGGTACTCCGTATTTTTCCAACTACATCAACAGTGATATGAAACCGAGCGACATCCGCAGCATGTGCTGCCGTCTCCGCCTGGATCTCCGTGAGCTCCGCAAAAAGAGCGGCGGTTTCTTCGGTTCCGGTGAGAGTACAGGTTCTGTAGGTGTTGTAACTATCAATATGCCACGTATTGCATATCTTTCCAGAACACCGAAGGAATTTTATCAGCGTCTGGATCGCATGATGGATATCTCCGCAAGATCTCTTCACATCAAGAGAGATGTGATCAGCAGACTTCTGGATGAGGGACTGTATCCGTATACCAAGAGATATCTTGGAAGTTTTGAGAATCATTTTTCCACCATCGGTCTTGTGGGAATGAACGAAGCGGGCTTAAATGCATGCTGGCTGAAAAAAGACATGACAGATCCGGAGACCCAGAAGTTTACGAAAGAGGTTCTGGAGCATATGAGAAACCGTCTTTCTGACTATCAGGAGCAGTATCCGGGAGAGCTTTTCAATCTGGAGGCAACACCGGCGGAATCCACCGCATACCGCCTTGCCAAACACGACAGAAGCCGTTATCCGGATATCAAGACAGCAGGAAAAGAGGGCGATACTCCGTATTACACAAACAGCTCCCATCTGCCGGTTGATTATACCGCTGATATTTTTGACGCACTGGATATTCAGGATGATCTGCAGACTTTGTATACATCCGGAACTGTATTCCACGCATTCCTGGGAGAGAAACTTCCGGACTGGAAGGCAGCAGCGTCTCTGGTACGTAAGATCGCAGAGAATTATCGCCTGCCGTATTACACCATTTCTCCGACCTATTCCGTATGTCAGGAGCATGGCTACATCAGCGGAGAGCATTTCACCTGTCCGAAATGTGGAAAGAAGGCTGAAGTTTACAGCCGTATCACCGGCTACTACCGTCCGGTACAGAACTGGAATGATGGTAAGACACAGGAGTACAAGAACCGTACCCTCTATGATATTACCCACTCCCAGTTGAAAAAGGTACACACCAGCATGATGACCATGAAAGGCGACGAGGTTGAGATCCAGCCGGTGGCATCGCACAAATATCTCTTCACGACCAGCACCTGTCCAAACTGCCGTATGGCAAAGAAAATGCTGGAAGGTGAGGAACTGGAGATCATCGATGCCGAGCAGAATCCCGAACTTGTTAAGCAGTACGGGATCCGTCAGGCGCCTACACTTGTGATCACTGACGGAGCGCAGGTTAAGAAGTATGTGAATGCTTCTAATATACAGAAGTATGTGGATGAAGAACTGGATTGAGCTCTTTCAAAATAACTGCAAGTAAAAAATGTATAGCTGGACGCATGTCTGTTGGATGTGTGTCCGGCTTTTTTATATATTATTTTTGTTTTTTATGTTGGGGATTTTTGTTTTGGAAAAGGTGGTTGACATTTCTTATCAGGATGGTATACTTATATTCAAAATTTAGTGATTAAAAGCGTTACGCTTTAATGTATGAATGCAAACGTATCGCTGTGATACAGCGGGGGAAATCCGGGAATTGTTTCCCGGCGGAAATTTGCGAGGGGGAAAGCGCTCGGAGTTGCGAAGCCCGCGTATTTCCCCCTCGCGCTCCCCCTTTCTGGGCACGCTTTTTTAGAGCGTACGTTGTGGTGTGTGTGACGTTTTTGGTGGGGCGATGGATTCGACAGTATCGAGGACGCCAGGCTGAG
>UMEY01026833.1_pt1 | contig 50482 bp, 45 predicted proteins | sample 1964881 | NCBI WGS metagenome assembly UMEY01 (sample SAMEA4836033, study PRJEB28245) | human gut metagenome | biome: gut microbiome; material: fecal sample | place: Denmark | collected 2008 | reverse complement strand
ATAATTGCAGGCATTGGCAGTAGGACGGGGCTTCATCGCTTACAAAATAGGGGGATTATGTAAAAGTAAATTGGTTATAACAGATGCACAACTGCCTTGATTGTGGTAAAATATTGAAATAAAGTTTCACGCAAGAAGGTGATCACCATGAAACAACACAAGTTTTTAAAAATAACAATTTCACTCATTCTCCTCGTTGCACTTATCACGGCTGCGAGCATCTTTTTGTCATACAATGTTTTGAAGGTCAGGACATTTTCGTATGAGACGGACAAGGCTGTGGACCCGGTGAGGGCGGTAGTGATTTCGGATCTGCATGAGCACGAGTTTGGAAAGGATAATGTGAAGCTGGTGGAGAAGATTCGGGAGCAGGAGCCGGATATTATTTTGATGGTGGGGGATTTTGTGAATCAGGATTCAGCGGATTCGACGGTTGCGGTGAAGCTGGTGGAGCAGCTTAGTAAGCTGGCGCCGGTGTGCTATTCACTTGGCAATCATGAGGAGTCTTATATGGCGAAGACGGACTGGAATTTTCCGGCAGAGATTGAGAAGGCGGGAGCACATTTTCTGGATAAGGAGTATGTAGATGTGGATATTCGCGGGACGAAGCTGCGGATTGGGGGGATGTTTTCCTATGCATTTGGAGCGGATGGAAAGGATTCGGCGGCTGCGGCACCGGAGGATGTGAAGAATTTTCTGATGGATTTTCAGGATACGGAACGTTTGAAGATTATGATGGCGCACAGACCGGATTCCTTTATATTTGGAGATGCGGCGTCGGTGTGGGATGTGGATCTGGTTGTGAGCGGACATGACCACGGTGGACAGGTAGTCGTGCCATTTGCGGGGGGAGTGTTTGGCGGAGACCAGGGATATTTTCCAAAGTATGTGCATGGCATGTATGAAAAGGACCGGCTGCATCTGTTCGTGTCGAGTGGGCTTGGAAGCGCCAACGAGCCGTTGCCGAGGGTGAATAATCTGCCGGAGGTGGCTGTGGTGGAGATTGAGAAATCAACTCAAACTTGATGATGCGAAGCAGACATGCTATATTATATAGGAAGAAAGACGAAATATCCTAGAAAGAATGAGGAAAAAAATGAGAGTAGACGATGGATTTGTATTAAGAGAAATTGCAGGAGATTATGTGATTATCCCAACCGGTAAAACGGTGCTTGATTTTAACGGAATGATAACGGTCAATGAGGTGGGAGTTTCTATCTGGAAGATGCTGCAGGAGGAGACGACATTTGAAAATATTGTGAAGGGCATTTTGGATGAGTACGATGCCGATGAGGAGACCGTGAAGGCGGATGTGCAGGAATTTTTGGACCGCATTAAAGAGGCCGGGATATTGAAATAGAGGTGTATGAGAAAACGAGTCTCAATGTTTATTTTTTAAGATGGCTTCATATGTATAGTAGGAAAATTACCAAATCATATCAAATTTTTTAGATTATATATAAAAAAATCTACAAATTATACAAAATATAACATTTTTGGGATGATTTACCTATTGTATTTTCATCAAAAAAACTTTAGAATATTTTAGAATAAATCTATTGCTAAAACTATGTTTTCACGTAGCAGTAGAAATAACATATTAATCATACTCAATTTAAAGGGAAGGGAGAGGAAAGTATGAGAAAAAAATTTAAGAAACGGTTGCTCGGAATCATCCTTACCATCTTGATGGTAGTTAGCGTGATACCTGTGCAGCAAGTACAGCCCGTAAAAGCGGCAAGTAATGAATCGAATAATGTTGGTCAAACATTTTATTTGGATGCATCTAAGTCGTTAGGTGGAAATTATTGGGATACCAATACAACGATTACCGTAGAAATATACGAATACGGAACCAATGTTGTTTATAAATCCCAAACCATGACAAAGGTATCAGATGCAACGAATAATCATCTGTGGAGTATTACGTTACCATGTAATACTTGGAAGATGTATGTATATAGAACAAAATGGCGTAGTGATAATTTTACATGGGAATTACACAGAAATGATAATGATGAAACAAAAAACCTTGTAAAAGTTACAGGTTGGAAAGACAGCTATGAGTGGGGCACCTATACCCCACAGCAAGAAACGAAGACTGGTACATATTATGCAAAAGCTGATTTGGTAGATTACTTTAATGATGCTCGTATTGATAAAGATCAAACAAGTGGTTATAGTAGCAATAACCAAGGTGATGTACTGGGTGACAAGAACGAAGGAAAGGGAGTTGCATTCTCATACTTCAACTCTATAATTTCTAATAAGTTTGGTAAAGATAGTAGAACAATTCCATTGTATGTAGGTGCATTGTTATTTACCAATAACCGTGTTGGAAGAAGTGTAATTAAAAGTGACACATATGAACCATTATCAAGATGGAATTCTACAGCCAATGTTGCATTAGCTAATAAAGAGCAGGGAGATGGAAATCCGGATAAGCAGAACCTGAATGTGAATGCATCCGTACAGGGACTTGTTAATAAAGAGTTAGGTACAGGTGGTGCACTTTTGGGATTAGATGGAACAGAACTCCCATTTTTCTCAAAGAAATTTGCTGACTCAGACGCTGCAAAGATCGATAATAAGCCGGTAATGCAATACTTCTCTGACTATCAGTTCCCATTTACGGAAAGTACAGAGAATTCTGTTACAACTTATTCATATGATTCTGCAAGTGATAAGGCAGTCTATATTGATTGGGATGATCTAAACAATAAGAAACTTATGCAGAGTGACACTGCTATTTATAATAATACTGATAATACCAGAGGATATTATCCATTCAATAGAGTGTCAGATGCAAGTGCTCAGGCAAACATAAACTATGGCTTTGGTACAAAGTTTACCATTCCATTTACAATTAATGATAATGGTACCATTAACGGAGAGGCAAATGGAAAACCAATCACATTTGATTTCACAGGTGATGATGATGTGTGGGTATTCCTTGATGGAAAGCTGATTCTGGATATGGGTGGTTCTCATGCAAAGGCAACAGGTTCTATTAACTTTAAGGATTTGACAGCAACAGTAACCAATGCAGCAACGGCATCTACTAGTGCAGAACAGATGAGCGATAGGCCAAGTAATGTGATTGCTGATTATCAGACGGCGGAACTGAATAATTTTGCATGGACTGGTCAAAAGCCAATGGAGCGTTCTACAGTATCTACAGCTGAGAAAATTTTGGATTTTAATACAGCATATGGTAGTGACTATGCAAATACTTTTAAGGATTCTTCAAAAGTTCATACACTTACAATGTTCTATATGGAACGTGGTATGTACGATTCAAATATGAAGATTCAGTTTACAATCAACCCACTTCCTTCAGGTCTTAGTGTAAGTAAGCAGGTTGATACAAAGAATGTAAATGAAGGTTTAAAGACTGCAGCAGCTAATAAAGATGCATTTGAATTCACAATGATGAAAAAGGGTGAATCAGAAGAAAATTTAACCAATGTATCTGATGTAAACTATTCATTCTATGATGGTAAAAATACATCTTCTAAAACAATAGGAGCAGATGGAAAGATTAAATTAAAGGATAAACAGTATGCAAATTCATTCGAAAATGCTAATGGAACAGATGCATTTAAACCGGGAGATTATTTCAAAATTACTGAGACGTTGAATAAGAATTATACAACCAAATGGTTTGTTACAGATTTAGATAAAAAAACAGAAGAACTAGATAAACCAGTAAAAAAAGGCGAAGGCACTGTCGCAGAATTTTCATTTGGTGAACATGTTGATGAGTTTAGCAAGGCAAACTACAATGTAAACTTCGTTAATACACCAAAGGTAGGTACTGTGAATATAACCAAGGCATGGAAAGGTGATATTCCGGAGACACTGAAAAAAGAAGATTTCCCATTCAGGGTGGAAGTTGACTTGGATGGTGCAGATGGAAATTATGGATATTCGCCATATGCTTTGAAATATACTGTAGATGGAAAAGTATCTTATACCGACGCAGATGGTAACTTTAAATTAAAGTGTGATCAGATAGCTGCTTTTGAAGGTATTCCGACAGGAGCAACAGTTAAAGTAACAGAAACAAAGACTACTGATAAAAAGTCATGGGAAGTAAGTGGATCTGACGAAGCAGTGAGTCAACCAGTTAAAGAAAAATCTAATGAAACTTTAACGATTACCAATGCCACCATGACTATACCTTCGGATAAAGTGATTTATGTTGAAACAGGAAAAGATACACTTTATCAACCAGCTGATGTTGAAACAGGCTATACTGTTTCTAACATGTCCAATGGACTGACTTATACAGAAAAAGGTTTCAACGGTACAGAGTCAAACAAATCATATACAGCTAAGTATACAGGATCTAACAGCGATGGAGCAATAGTAAATGGTACGATTACTGTATATACATATAAGGCAACTGATAAGGTTTATGTATTCGATTACGGTTTAGAGTCAGACATTGCAAAAACAAATGATAATAATGATGGCTTATTCCAGGACGGTACATTTTATAATGATATAGCCGAAAAGAATGGATATGCAACCACTGCAAAACTGAATAAGATTACTCATGAAGAAGATGATAATCAGCAGACAACGATAACGGCTGATCAGAATGTAATAATTGATAAGAATGGCTCAGCAACAGGTGCAGTAACATTCAAGCCAATTGCATTCATGGATAAGGTTGAGAATTACAATTATACAGCAGATATCACAAAAAATGGTGCAACACTTAATTCAAACAATCCAGAAACTGGTACAACAGTACATGGTACAATCAAGACAATGCCGGCAAATGTTGTTTACTATGAAGATAATTTTGAAAATGGGGTAAAGGTGATAGCTGAAAATGGCACTACAATTGTAAATGATACACCAATTAAACTGTCCCAGAGTAACAGCCAAAAAGAATTGTATGGTCACGATGATGCCTATGCAAATCCAGATAATAACGATAGCGCAGGTTCTTCAACAAAGATGCCTGTAGGAGCAACAGCAACCTTTACTTTCAAGGGGACAGGATTTGATCTGATTTCCAGAACAAGCGGTACAAGCGGAAGCATTGTATATAAGGTAAAGAACATGGGCACCAATAAAGTTGAAAGATATGGTGCAGTAGATACTTACTATAATAATGGTGATCTGTATCAGCTTCCGGTTGTTTCTATTAAAGATTTAACATACGGAACATATGAAGTAACTCTTCTTGTTCCGCAGAGTAACATGGAAAGTGCATCTACATTCTATTTGGATGGTGTAAGAATCTATAATCCATTGAATGATGAAAAAGAGAAGAATGCAAGCTATATCAAGAATGAAGTATCTGTAAAAACCACAAGCATTCGTGAAATGATTCTTGGTACTTGTGATATTACAGAAAGCGGAATCACGGATGATTCTGGAAGTTATATTACAAGTGCAGAAGTTCCGGGAAGCACTTCAAGTATTTTATACTGTGCAGATGATGCAAGTGCTATGTCTTTCTTTGGTGATGTCAATCAGGAAGATATGAATCAGGGTGCTTCCGTTACATACAGCAGTTCCTTAGCAGAATATTTAAGACGAGGACCATCCAATGAGGTATACTTAACAGGAACAACAGGTATTGGTTTTGTTGTAAAACCAGATGAAACTGGAAATTCGACTCTTCAGGTTGAGGCGAAAAAAGTGGATATGAGTACTGAATCAGAATACACAGCTGCAAAAGATACAACACTTTCTATGGTTACAACGACAGCGGATGGCTATGCAAAGCAGGAAATTTCTGCAATCGATACAAAGACAGCAATGTATTACAATATTCCTGTTGAGAATGCAATTCCACTTAAAGATGGAAGCTATCTGGTAGTATTAACCGGAACAGCAACAAAGACACAGTGCATATCACTGAGCAATCTGAAGCAAAAAGGGTATACAGTCAGCAGTCCGGCCAATACAGCAAACCAGGCACTTGTTGAGGGCATTATTGGACCTACAATACCGGCTGATCCGACAACGTATGGAGTAGAAGTAAGCTTTGTTACGTTCATAGGTAATGTACAGAGCGGAAGGAAGGCTACTGCAGAAGTTACAGTACCAAAAGGTAGTGAAGTGGATGGATTCCAGGTATATGCCAATGGAAATCCAATCACAACAAAGATGACTCCGAAAGGAACAGAAAATGGAAAGACGACATATTATGTAACGTTTAATATGACAAAAGCAAGAGGAACATTTACATTAGACTTTGTACCATACAAGTTTGATACAGATGGTAAAACAAGGATTGAGTCAGAAACTTACTTAAGAAAGACTGTAGTAGTTAGACGATAACGGATAGGAGTGAATATCATATGAAAAAAACATATCAAAAACCAGCAATTGTAATCGAAAATTTTATGTTGACGGAAATGATTGCTTCTTGTGCGTATAGCGTCAATATTCAGACAACAAGTAATTGTGCAACGAATCTTGGAGATAGCACACTTATGGAGGCCTGGAAAAAGATTGGATTATTCAATAATTCCGAAGCCTGTAAAGATGCAGTGCCTGAAGGACAGTTGCCAGGTCAGGGATGGAATGGAGATAAGCTTTGCTATCAGTCATCACAGGGCATGAACGTATTTTCTTCATAAAAGAAAGCGTGATATAGTAGTGAGAGCAAGCAATTGCTCTCACTACTATATATAGAGGAGAAAGTATGTATATTTATTATTTAAATATAGCAAAATTGGTTTTGAAAATAGAATCTCCAAGAATCCTATTGTTTCAGTCGTCGGTACAACCATTTGAAACGAAAGAGTCAGAAGAGCCAAATGTAGTTTATAGCATGTCTTTTGAAGAAACTATGACGGTAAAGAAGAAAATTATATATAAGGGAGATTTCATTGCCTTTTTAGAAGGGGATGAAATTGGACGTACTAAAGGCATCACAACCACCAAAGGTATAGAATCTGTTACGTTAAGAAAAAAAGATAGAGATTCATTTTCTATCTTTTTGCCAAAAAGTTTGAAAGAAGAAAAGGTACTATTTAAACAGATTAATTTGATGAATTATCTTGCGTTTGAAGATGTTCTTGTCAATCATCAAGGCTTTATCCTACATTCATCCTTCATATCCTGGCAAAACAACGGCATCCTGTTCACAGCACCATCCGGAACAGGCAAATCCACTCAGGCTGACCTATGGAAGAAGTACGAGGATGCAGATATCTATAATGGAGACCGAACGATTATAAGGAAAATAGAGGGCAAATATTACGGTTTTGGCTCGCCTTATGCCGGCTCATCTGGCATATATCGAAATGAGTCGGCACCAATTAAGGCGATTGTTGTAATAGAGCAGGGACCGGATAACGTAATTCGCAGATTACATGGGCGAGAAGCATTTCTTCCGTTGTTCCGAGAAACATTGATGAATACATGGAATAAAGAGTATATGGAAAAGATGACAGATCTTTTGATGGATGTAGCGTGTCAGATTCCTGTCTATCATCTCTCCTGTCGCCCGGATCAGGGTGCAGTAAATACGGTCAAAAACGAGATTTTAAAAGAGTTATAAACAATAAAATATCCCCTAAAAAGAGAATTATCACACATAGATAGTTCTCTTTTTTCTGCAAAATATGTGAAAATACACAAAATAGTGAGGGTGGAGTGCACTCTCACTATTCTAGGTTTAAGGAGATTTTGAGGGATAGGTTGTAATTTATTGGAAGATAGTTTATAGTAAAAGATAAAAAGATGAGAAAAGTGGAGGGCACGATGAAACAGACAAAGAAATTAGGAATTATCATTGCTATTGTAGCCGCTGTATTAGTGGTAGGTGTTATGATTTTTTTTGCACTAAAGCCAAATGGAATAAATTCACAGGAAGAAACGTCAGATGAAAAAGGTTATCATGAACTTGCAGACGGAGAAAATCCAGCAGACATAGATGTAAAGGTTAAGTCCTCTAATGATTTTGTGGAACCAGGAAAGGATACGCTTGATGCTAGTAAGATTCAAGGTTATTCAGCTAAAGTAGGAGACTCTGACACAAAAGATGATTCTAAGGATACGGAAAAAGCAGAGCAAATCGTCCTTTCCGATTCGAACCTCACGGTTGAGTCCATCGGTGCTTATTCCGGTTCATTTATAGAAGATGGAAGTGACGAGGCGACAAAGAACGTAACAGCGATGCTGATTACGAACAATTCTGACCAGATGCTTCAGGTGGCGCTGATTGATTTTCAGGTAAATAGCAATGAGACGGCTAGTTTTAAGGTGACGAATCTTCCGGCGGGAACTTCTACGCTGGTACTTGAGAGCAATAAGCGGGAGTTTTCAGATAAAGATACTTATACATATGGCAATGCGGCTACGGGATATATGGATCAGCCGACGCTCGAAGAGGATAAGGTAGAGTTAAAGACTGAGAATGGAAAGATTACGCTGAAGAATAAGACAGATAAAGAGCTTAAGAGAGTTTATGTTTATTATAAGTATATGCAGATTGGTGGCGCTTATTTTGGCGGAATTACTTACCGTACACCATTTGAAAATGTGGGCGCAGGCAAGGAAGCAGAGGCAGTTGCGGCACATTTTAATCCGGACAGCAGTCAGATTATGGGAGTACAGATACTTGATAATTAAAAGAGATTGGGGAATAAGTTTATGAAGAAACAACAGGCGCCAATGCAGGCACAGCTTAGAAAATATCTGTATCAGAAGGCGGCACACAATAAAGTGCCGCTTTCCGGTACATTTGAATTGACACCGAGATGCAATATGAATTGCAGGATGTGTTACATTCGAATGAGTGAAGCAGAGATGCGGGCGAGGGGAAGAGAGTATACAGCAGAAGAATGGATTGAGATGGGAAAAGCCTGTGCAAAAGAGGGAATGCTCTTCTTGCTGCTGACTGGCGGGGAACCATTTCTTAGAAAAGATTTTAGACAGATTTATACAGAGTTAAAGAAGCTTGGGTTACTCATCTCAATTAATACGAATGCGACATTGATTGATGAGGAGACCGTGGAGTGGTTAAAGAAGGATCCGCCGATGAAGGTGAATGTGACACTTTATGGTGGTGGAAATGAGACTTATAAAAAGCTGTGTGGACATCCGACCGGATATGATGCAGCTACGAAGGCGATTGATCTGATGCATGATGCGGGCATTTTTGTGAATATCAATGCGAGCTTTACGAAGTACAATCTGGATGATATGGAGGATATCTTTGCATTTGGTAAGAGCAGGGAGATTCAGGTGAATGCGGCTACTTATATGTTCCCGCCGGTACGTAGTGCGAAGAACGGCGTGACGGATGATGCAGTGCGTTTTACAGCAGAAGAGGCTGGAAAGGCGAGGGCGAAGGCGGATATGTACCGCCTGTCTAAGGAGGAGCTTGCGATTCGGTTAAAGGCACTCCATGAGGGAAGAGATGACTTTATGGGCGGTGAGGAAGAGTGTGAGCGTACTCCGGACGAGAAGATGGGATGTATGGCGGGAAGGTCGTCGTTCTGGATGACATGGGACGGACGAATGACGCCTTGCGGCATGATGAATGAGCCGGTAGCCAGACCATTTGAGATTGGTTTTTCGGATGCATGGAAGTCGATCTGCCGGGCGACGGATGAGATTTTGCTGCCATCTGAATGCAAGAACTGTAAGAAGCGTTTTGCGTGTATGATGTGCGGGGCGCTTACGATTGCGGAAGGTGGCGGATGCAGTTATAAGAAGCCGGAGTATTTGTGCCGGCAGACAGAGGTGTTCCTAGAAGAGATGGAAAAAGAATACCAGAAACAGGAAACAGGGGTATGATGACGAATACACAAAAAGAGCTGTTACAGGCACTTCGGTGCTTTATGCAGGGGGATGAGGAATACCATCTTCCGGAAAGGTTTTCACAGCTAAAGGAGCTGTGTGACCTTGCTGCGATGCATAAGATTTTAGCAATTATATATGAGATGATCCGGAGGGATTCGGTGCTTCTTTTAGAGGAGAATGCGCCACTTGCTGCGAGGTGGAAGAAGAGTGCGATTGCGGAAGTGATGCTGCAGGTGCAAAGGACGGCTGGTTTTCTGGAGCTGTATCAGAAGCTTCAGAAGGAAGGGGTATATCCGCTTGTTGTGAAGGGGCTGATTTGCCGGTCTTTTTATGAAAAGCCGGACTTTCGGATATCAGCGGATGAAGATCTGCTGCTTAGGAAGGAAGAGTTTGAGACCTTTGACCGCATTTTGTTAGAGGAAGGATATAAGAGGCAGGAGCTGGATCTTAAGAATCTGCCGTATGAGATTCCATATCTGAATCCGAGAAATCAGGTATACATAGAGCTTCACTTTTCGTTGTTTGCAGAAGGCGAGGGTGCATATGGTCATCTGAATCAGGAATTTGCAGGGGCGTTTGACCGATGCATTTGTGAGCAGATTGAGGGAGTGGGTATTAAGACACTTTCGCCGACGGACCATATGTTTTATCTGATCTGTCATAGTTTTAAGCATTTTTTACATAGTGGATTTGGAATCAGACAGGTCTGTGATATGGTGATGATGGCAAAGCATTACACGACGCGGATTGACTGGAGAGAGATTCAGGATAAGCTTGCACAGCTTCGAATGGATACATTTTTTAGTGCTTTGGCAAAGATTGGCAGAGTGTATCTTGGATGCTCCTGGGAGAAAACCGGCTATGTGGATGATACGCAGGAGAGTGTAGACTGTATGCCGCTTCTTGTTGATCTGCTGGAAGGCGGTGTGTATGGCGGGAGCACGATGGCGAGAAGGCACAGCGCGAATATGACGCTGGAAGCTGCTAGGAGAGGCAAAAAGGCGACGGCGTCGTCGGTTTGGTCATCGTTGTTTCCGGGTGTTTCTTATATGAAGGGGCATTATGTGTGGCTCTGTAAGTATCCGTGGCTGCTTCCGGCAGCATGGGTGATGCGGCTGTTTGGATATGCGGCAGACAGGAAGCATACAGAGGATCAGAGTAGTTTAGAGATTGGAAATAAACGTGTGGAACTTCTTCGGAAGTATCATGTGATAGATTAGGGGACAGATATATGAAGGTGATAGATACAAGAGAATATGTGTCGGTTCTGAAGCAATTGACGGATGATGGACGGGAAGTCAGCATGCGGATTGCGGGAAATAGTATGGCGCCATTTCTGATTCATGAGCGTGATACGATCTTCTTTCGGAAGCCGGAGGCAAAACTGAAGAAGGGCGATATGGTGTTTTTTAAAAGAAGAAACGGACAGTATATCATGCACAGGATTCACCATGTGAAGCCGGATGGGTATTATATCGTGGGTGATGCGCAGTGTATGATTGAGGGACCGGTCGCAGGGGAACAGATATTTGCGGTTGTGACGAAAGTTATAAGAAAGGGAAAGACGATACAGCCGGGGGACTTCTGGTGGGAGTTCTTTCGTCATGTGTGGCTGCATATGATTCCGCTTCGAAGACCGGTGATGGCTCTTTATACGAAGCTTCTTTTTAGAGGAGGCAGATCATGAGAGAGAAGAAGACACATTTTGAATCGGTCAGAATATTAAAGAAACGATGGAAAGATGGTACATTTTCGGAGATTTTAGAGGACTGGAGATGGATTCTTGGGTATAGCGCAAGGTATAAGGGAGCGATTCTGTTTTATGTTGTGCTGGGAATCTTAAGTACGTCGTTTGGACTTGCGAGCAGTGTGGCGAGTAAGTATCTGATCGATATCATTACGGGTTATCAGACGAGTAAGCTTGCAGTGCTGTTTCTTGTGATGGTTGGCGGACAGGTGTTCAGTCTGTTGTTTGAGAGCCTGATCAACCGGGTTTCCACGAAGCTTAGTATTGATATTAACAATGATATTCAGGCGGATATTTTTGATAAGATTATTGATGCGGACTGGATGGAGATCAGTAAGTATAGCAATGGAGACATTCTGAATCGTTTTAATGGCGATATTCGTACGATCAGCAGCAATGCCATCAGCTGGCTTCCGACGATTATCATTGCACTTTATAAGCTGGTGGCGACATTTATGGTCATCCTGCATTATGACTGGGTGATGGCTCTGATTGCGCTTGGCAGTGCGCCGTTTCTTCTTCTGCTGTCACGAACGGTGCTGAAGAAGCAGAGGGACTTTAGCCAGAAGGTGCTCGAGACGAGCAGTAAGCTGATGGGATTTGAGGTCGAGACGTTTTATAACTTTGATACGATCAAATCTTTTGGTATTGCGCCGCATTATAGTAAGAAGATGAGATGGTGGCAGAAGCGGTTTCGGGATGACAGCCTGAAGTATAATTATTTTACGATTAAGACGAATGTAGTTCTGCAGGGAATTGGAATGGTCGTGCAGTTTATTGCATTTGGATATTGTCTGTTCCGGTTGTGGACGCATGATATTACATATGGTACGATGACATTGTTTTTGCAGCAGAGAAGCAATCTGTCGGCGGCATTTAATAATCTGGTGACGATTGTTCCGACATTTTTAAACAGTTCAGTATCGGCGCACCGTATTCGTGAGCTTGTGGAGCTTCCGAAGGAAGTACATATTACAGAGAGTTCGGTGCTTGATGCGTATGCGGCAGATGGATTTTCCATTTCTTTGCGGGATGTGGATTTTTCTTATGTGAAGGAAGAGCGTGTGATCACAGATTCTTCGTTTGAGGCAAAGCCGGGTGAGATTGTTGCACTGGTGGGTCCTTCCGGAGAGGGTAAGACGACATTAATCCGTATGTTTCTGGGGCTGATTCATCCGCAGAGCGGGCAGGCAGTGATGTCTGCGGCAGGCGGCATGGAAGTGGTACTAAATGCAGAGACGAGACACCTGTTTGCATATGTTCCGCAGGGCAATACGATTCTGTCGGGAACCATCGCAGAGAATCTGCGGATGGTAAAGGAAGATGCGACAGAGGAAGAGATGATAGAAGCATTGGAGATTGCGTGTGCGTGGGACTTTGTGAAGAAGCGTCCGGACACGATAAATAGCAATGTGGGCGAGCGTGGCCGTGGACTGTCGGAAGGGCAGGCACAGAGGCTGTCGATTGCAAGGGCACTCTTAAGAGATGCGCCGGTGCTGCTGTTGGATGAGGCTACTTCCGCACTGGATGTGGAGACGGAGCGCAGGGTGCTTCGCAATATTATGACACAGAAACCAAACAAAACATGTATTGTTACAACGCACAGACCAAGTGTGTTAAATATGTGCAGACGGGTATACCGTGTGATGGATACCAGGGTGACAGAGCTTTCGGAAGAGGAAGCTGCAAAAATGGCAATGGATTTTTAAGGTAGAGAGTGGTAAAATGATTGATATACATACGCATATCCTGCCGGGGATGGATGATGGAGCAGTAGATATTTTAGATACGATAGAGATGGCAAGGCTGGCTGCTATGAGCGGGGTAACAGAAATTGTGGCAACACCGCATTTTAATATTCCGGGACTGTATGATAATGCATTTGGAGAGCATTATGTGAATACGTTTAATCAGGCCGCAAGGGCGATTAAGGAAGAGAAGATTCCAATCAGGCTTTTTCCGGGGATGGAGGCATTTTCTACAGAGGATCTGCCACGGCAGATGGCAGATGGAAAGGTAATGACGATCAATCAGAGCCATTATATTCTGATGGAGTTTGCATTTGATGAGGATCCGGACTTTGCAACGTGGATTCTTGGTAAGGTAAGGGAAGTTGGTGCAAAGCCTGTGATTGCGCATGCGGAGCGTTATTATTTTGTGCAGGATGATCCGCAGATTGTATATCAGTGGAGGAAGAAGGGATATGCCATTCAGGTCAATAAGGGAAGTTTTCTTGGACGGTTTGGTGAGTCGGCAAGGGAGACGTCATACCGCCTGCTTCGTCACCATCTTGTATCGGTTGTGGCAAGCGATGCACACAGCGCGGTGGAGCGGACGCCTTTTTTGATGGATGCGTATGAAGCACTTAGTGAATGTTGCTCAAAGCGGCATCTGGATGTGCTGTTTCGAGACAATCCCGGCAGAATCTGTCAGGATAAGCCGGTACTTGAATTGGAGCCGCTTCCATTTTTACCATACTATTATGATTAAAGGAGAAAACATGATTAGATTGAGAAGAGCCATATGTCTGATATTTGTGTTGGCATGTGCGGTATTCGCTGGATTTTTAATAAAGGAAAAGATGGTGGAAGACCATGTGCCTCCGGTGATTACCTGTAGTGATGATGAGCTTGTACTCAGTGTCAATGAGAATCAGGAAGAGGCACTGATGAAGGGAATTAAGGCTACGGATAACAGGGATGGGGATTTGACGAAGGAAGTTCGTATTTCTTCTATCTCTCATTTTATTTCGGGTAATGAACGCACGGTCACTTATGTCGTTTTTGATAAATCGAACCAGATGGGAACGTTAAAAAGAACGGTGAAATATAATGATTATACGCCACCACGGATTAAGATGCTTCATGCACCAAGATGTAGCGCGGCAGAAGTGGCGAATACAGACTTTGTATCTTATCTGAGTGCAACAGACTGTCTCGATGGAGACCTGACCAGCCAGGTGAAGCTTTCAATGAATGACAGCCTGTATAATCCGCAGCCGGGAGATTATCCGGTTACGGCACAGGTAAGCAACAGTGCGGGAGATGTCTGTTCGGTATCGTTTGAGATTACGATTACGGATAATGAGAATGAAAGTATAAAGCAATATCCGGCGTTATCGGAGTATATTGTTTATACAACTGTTGGAAATATGATAGATCCGATGTGTTATGTGGTCGGACTGGAACAGAATGGGCTGATTACACAGTATAATGAAGATCCCAGTGTTATGGAGTCGATTAGTGTGAATTCGAAGGTGGATTACAATGAGCCTGGAGTATATCCGGTAGAATTTTCGTATACCGGAGATGGAATTCCGACGGCTGTGACAAAGATGTTTGTAGTTGTGGAGGGAAATGAAGATGGAAAATAATCGGGAGAATGCATCCGCACAGACGGAGACAGAATTTGAACCGATTTCATTGGTTTGTGATATTTTAAAAAACTGGTGGGTCATCCTGTTTGGAGCGCTGGCCGGTGCAATGCTTTTTTATGTGGCAAGCAGCATGATATATGTTCCGAATTATCGTACACAGGCAACATTTGTTATCACATCCAGAGAGAATGCCAATGCATACAATAATCTTTCTTCTGCCAATTCGATGGCAGAAACATTCCAGAAGATTCTGGAAAGTACGATTATGAAGAAGACAATCTGTGAAAAATTGGATATGGATAAGCTTGATGCGGATATCAGTGCCAATGTTGTAAAGGGAACGAATATGCTGACCCTTTCTGTTACTGCACATTCGCCAAAGGATTCGATTGATATTATCAAAACGGTGATGGACAACTACACCAGCATTTCTTATTATACAGTTGGAACGACAGTGCTTGATGTTTTGGAAGATCCGAAGATTCCGTATGCACCGGTCAATCCACCACAGAACGGTGAGATGGCAAAGAAGGGATTCTTCCTGGGAATGGCTGTCTGCATACTGTTATTTGCTATCTGGTCTTATATGCATAATACGGTGAAGCAGGAAAGAGAAGTAGAGAAAAAGCTCGATGCCAGAAGTCTTGGAGCGATTAGTTATGAATGGAAGTATAAGACGATAAAGGAATGGATCAAGCACCGGAAGAAGGCAGTTCTGGTGGATAATCCTCTGGCAAGCTTCCGGTTCGTGGAAAGCTTTAAGATGCTTGCGGCCAGGGTGGAATACCATATGTCAAAGATCAACGGTAAGATCCTGGTAGTTACGAGTGTCTGTGAGAATGAAGGAAAGTCATCCGTGGCAGGGAATCTTGCAATCACACTTGCGAAAAAAGGCAAGAGAGTCATTTTGATTGATGGCGATATCAGATGCCCTGCACAGTATCTGTTATTGGGAATGAGTCCGAAAAAAGAAAATGAGCTTGGAGAGTTCTTAAATGGCAGAACAGGTGCCAATAACATTTTGTTAAATACGGAGCGTAAGCGGCTTGGATTTATAGGTGGAAAGGTGTCCTATTCTGCTTCTACAGAGATGCTTGGAAACAGACAGCTTCCGGTTCTTATAGAAGCCTGCAGTAAGATTGTGGATTACGTCATTATCGATACCCCACCATCTGGAATGATCGGAGATGCACAGATTTTTGCACAGCATGCAGATGCCGTAATGGTCGTTGCCAGACAGAACGTTACACTTGCAGAAGATATCAACGAGATGATGGATGATTTCCGTGACAATCATACCAAGGTACTTGGAGTTGTTTTAAATGGTGTCATGACGTTTCAGAGTATCGCGGACAGCCCGGTGGGAGATCATTACAGCAGATATGGGCGATATGGACGTTATGGGAAATATACGAATAATAAAGAGGTATAGCAGACATGGATGAGATGAGAGAAAAATCTGGGAAGGAGCAACAGGGTGAAATCGAGAAGATTGATCTGATTGAATTCCTTCGCAGTTTCCAATATGGAATCAAGAAAATGTGGTGGCTGGTTTTGGTTCTCGCATTGATTTTTGGACTGAATAGTTATATCAAAGCAAGAAAGAATTATACCCCTGTCTATACGGCATCAGCGACGGTGGCAGTAACGACAATTGATGGAAGTCCGGCTTACCAGAACAATGCGTCTGCACAGCAGATGGCGGATGTTTTCCCATACATACTGACAAGTGGTGTGCTAAAAGATGTGGTAGCAAAGGATATGAAGCTGGACTCTGTTCCGGGATCCATTTCTGTTAAGGCGGAAGAGGGAACGAATATGCTTACGATATCTGTTTCCGGTACGAATGCAGAACTTTCCTATAAGACATTAAAGTCAGTCATTAAAAATTATCCGGAAGTGGCACAGTTCGTACTTGGAAATACGACTCTGAAGATACTGGATGAAACAGGTGTTCCGGATGATACGACAAAGCAGGGAGTCATTTCTTCTTCCTGGAAGAGAGGGGTACTTAAGGGTGCCATTATTGGTCTTGTGATTCTGTCTCTTTATGTACTTACCAGACGTACCGTGAAGACAGGTAAGGAGATTAAGACCCATTTGAATCTGGTTGATCTTGGAACATTGCCGGAAGTACATGTAAAGAAGAGAAATAAAGAAAGTTTTTATAATTCAGTCAATGTATTAAATAAAAGAATTCCGCAGGGATATCTGGAAGCGTTCAGAAAGGTCGGAATTAAGGTAATGAAACAGATGGAGGAAGAGGAGTTTAAGACGCTTTTGGTCACAAGCTCTGTGCCGGAAGAAGGAAAGACGGCATTTTCTGTGAATCTGGCAATCATAGAGGCAAAACTAGGGAAAAATGTCATACTTGTAGATTGTGATATGAGAAGACCATCTGTTGCAAAAGCCATGAATCAGGAAGGAGAATTTCCCGGACTTCAGGCGGTGCTTCAAGGTAAGGTGAAGATCAGTGAAGCAATGACAACGGTAGAACTTGAGAAGTGCCCGGGATCTTTGCAGATTCTGTATGGCAAAACGACAGAAGGAAGTTCTTCCGACCTGCTTGAGAGTAAGCAGATGGAGAGACTCATTTCCATTTTAAAGAAGAAAGCAGACCTTGTAATATTTGATACGGCTCCTTCTGAGATGCTTGCAGATGCGCCGGTACTTGCAAGATATCTGGATGCTGCAGTCTATGTGATCCGCTATGATTATGCAAAGATGCGCCAGATTCGTATGGGTGTGGAGAACCTTTCGATGAGTGGAATCCATATGCTGGGTTATGTATTAAACCGCGACCGCTCTGTGGGTGGTGGTGGATATGGATATGGTTATGGATACTATGGACGCTATCGTTATGGAAGATATGGAAGATATGGTCGTTATGGCGGATATAGACATTACAGCCGCTATGAAAAACAGCTTGATGAACCGGTTGCAGAGGCAGGTGCGGTAAATCAAAAAGAGGTATTTACAGAGACGAAAGAGAACTGATTGCAAAATCTTTCAAGCTGCATATCATATAGAGAAAATTGCCAGATCATGTAAATTGTGATAAAATATGAAACTAGAGTGAAAAACTATAGAATTTGAGATGACGAAAAGAAACGAGTTGAGTATGAGGAGAAATACTAATTGTATTTTCTCAGGTTATAGTAAAGGGATAGAGACATATGAAAAATTATTTAAAAACTAAGAGCATGGTAGATATGATCCTTGGCTCAGTGGGAATGGTTGTGCTGTCGCCGGTATTTCTGGCGATAGCGGTAGCTATTAAGTTAGAAGATGGCTTACGGGCACCGGTATTCTTTTCACAAAAGAGAGTCGGTGTTCATAAGTCATATTTCCAGTTATATAAGTTTCGTTCCATGCGGCTTGACACTCCGCATGACATACCGACGCATCTTTTGGATAACCCGGAGCAGTATATCACAAAGGTGGGTCGTTTCTTGCGTAAATCTTCTTTAGATGAACTGCCTCAGCTCTACAACATTGCAAGAGGCGATATGGCAGTCGTCGGACCAAGACCGGCACTGTGGAATCAGACAGACTTAATTGCAGAGAGAGACAAATATGGTGCAAATGATGTGAAGCCGGGCCTTACCGGCTGGGCGCAGATCAATGGACGTGACGAACTCGAGATAGACGTAAAAGCAAAGCTTGACGGAGAGTACGTAAGAAAAGCAGGACTTGCGATGGACATCCGGTGCGTCTTTGGTACCATTTTTTCCGTACTCCGTGGAAGCGGCGTTGTAGAAGGTGGAACAGGAACAATGGAGCGAGAAAAGAAAAATAAAAAAGTAATGATTATCACGAATCATTCTTATATGCTGTGGCAGTTCCGAAGAGAACTCATACAGATGCTGATGGAAGATGCAGAGGTCTATATCAGCACTCCATTTGTCGGCCACGAGAAAGACTTTGCCGATATGGGATGCCATATGATCGAGACTCCGGTTGACCGCCGCGGCATCAATCCGATGACAGATCTGCGTTTATATAAGCAGTACCGTGCCATGTTAAAGAAAGAAAAGCCGGACATGGTCATCACTTATTCGATTAAGCCAAATGTTTATGCCGGTTATGCGTGCAGACGCCTGCACATTCCATATTGCGTAAATGTACAGGGACTTGGCACCGCATTTGAAAAGCCGGGACTTTCCCAGGTCGTAACCATGATGTACCGCACTGCTTTAAAGGGCGCAAAGACCGTATTCTTTGAAAATGAGCGAAATGCAGCACTCTTCCGGGAAAAGAAGATCACTCCGGCAAAGCAGCAGACGATCCTTTCCGGAGCCGGCATCACTCTCGACTTCTATCAGTACGAAGCCTATCCGGAAAATGAAGCATTTCACTTCCTGTATCTGGGCCGAATCATGAAGGAAAAGGGCATGGACGAGCTCTTCTATGCCATTCGCAGGTTACACAAGGAATATGGCAAGAAAGTCGTTCTTGACATTGTCGGATTCTTCGAAGACGAATATAAGGGTGAAGTAGAGAAGTTAGTAGAAGACGGCATCGCAGTCTTTCATGGATTCAAAGAAGACCCGAGACCGTATTATAAAGCAGCAGACTGCATCGTCCTTCCAAGTTATCATGAGGGCATGTCAAATGTCCTGCTAGAAGCAGCATCCACCGGCAGACCGGTTGTTACAAGCGAAATTCCAGGCTGTATGGAAAGCGTGGAAGACGGCACAACCGGATACCTCTGTCAGGTGAAAAATGCACATTCTCTGTACCAGAAGATGAATGAAATCTATCATAAGAGCCGTGCCGACCGAGAAGAAATGGGCAAATGCGCAAGAGATAAGATGGCAAGAGAGTTTGCGAAGGATGAAGTGGTGAAGATGACGGTGGCGAAAGTGAAGGAGTAGAGATGCAGCCAATCAGAGTATTACATATCGTAACTTATATGGGACGAGGTGGTTTGGAAACGATGCTTATGAACTACTATCGTCATATTGACCGCACAAAGGTACAGTTTGATTTCCTCGTACACAGAGATTTTGAGGCGGATTATGATGCAGAAATCTTATCGCTTGGTGGAAAAATTCATCATGTATCCAGACTGGTACCGTGGAGTAAATCGTATCAGAACGAGCTGCGTACTTTTTTTAAGGCACACCCGGAATATCGAATCGTGCATGTACACCAGGACTGTTTGAGTTCAGTTGCCTTAAAAGTGGCGAAGGAGTGTGGAGTGCCGGTACGGATTGCTCACAGCCACAACAGCAATCAGGACAAGAATCTAAAGTATCTGATTAAGCTGCATTACATGAAGAAGATTCCTGCATTTGCAACTGCACTTTTTGCATGTGGAAAAGATGCGGGGGATTGGATGTTTGGAGGAAAACAGTATCATGTTATGGCAAATGCGGTGGAAGTAAAGAGATACCAGTACAAACCTTCTGTTGCAGAAAAAATAAGAAATGAATGGAATATTTCTGATGAACTTTTGGTTGGACATGTGGGAAGATTCAATCCACAAAAGAATCACACGTTTCTAATAGATATTTTCTATGAGATACAGAAAATAAATCCATCTGCCAGATTGCTTTTAGTCGGAGACGGAGATGGGAAAAAGGAAATACAAGAAAAAGCCAGAGAGCTTGGTATTGCAGATCATATCATCTTTGCGGGTGTCAGAACAGATGTAGAGGAACAGATGCAGGCAATGGATGTATTTGTATTTCCATCTTTGTATGAAGGATTGCCGGTTACTATGGTCGAAGCACAGGCAGCAGGCCTGCCATGTATCATATCTGACCGGGTTCCGGAAGAATGTATTATTACAACTAATCTTGTAACGACACAAAAATTGACCGATAGTCCTAAGATATGGGCAGAACATATCTTAGAGAGGGCAAAGAACACGCGAACGGATCATTACGATGAGATAAAGTCTCATGGTTATGATATTGAAGAGGCAGCAAAATGGCTGCAAAACTATTATATTGCACACAGTGGAGAATAAGAATGGCAACACTTACAGTTTTTACTCCGGCATACAACCGGGCGCATACGCTGCCAAGAACCTATGAAAGCTTACAGAAGCAGTCATGTAAAGATTTCGTCTGGCTGATTGTAGATGATGGATCGAAAGATCAGACAGCAAAATTGGTAAAAGAGTGGCAGCAACAGGAAAAAACGTTTGAAATCAGATATATCTATAAAGAAAATGGCGGGATGCATACGGCGCATAATGTAGCTTATGAAAATATCGATACTGAGCTAAATGTCTGCATCGATTCAGATGACTGTATGGCTGACGGGGCTGTGAAGAAAATCATAGATACCTGGGAAAAGGTAAGAGACAAAAACTATGCCGGATTAATCGGACTAGATGCAGACTTTAAGGGAAATATCATAGGAAAAGGATTTCCAGAGCACCTGAAAGAGACGACACTTGGTGACTATTATGCAGCAGGAGGACAAGGGGATAAGAAACTTGTTTACCGCACAGATGTAATAAACAGTGTGCCACCGTATCCGGTATTTGAGGGAGAAAAATACGTAGGACTGGTATATAAATACACGTTAGTCGATCAAAAATACAAATTATTTGTAATGAATGAAGTATTGTGTGATGTGGAGTATCAGGCTGATGGGTCAAGCAAAACGATGTGGAAACAATACTTAAAGAATCCAAATGGATTTGCATTTCTTAGGAAGGTATCGATGCAATATCCAAAATCAACGAAAAGATTAATCGTAGACTGTATTCATTATTGTTCAAGCAGTCAGATTGCAGGAAACAGAAAATACATAAAAGAATCGCCCAAAAAGCTATTAACTGTTTTGTGTACACCTTTTGGGTGGTCATGGACGGCATATGTGAGATATAAGGCAAAGAGGATATAGAGGACAAAATATGTCAAATTATATTTTGATACTGGTGTGGATTGTAATATTAGGAATTGCAGCCATGTTCATAAATGTGAAAAGACCAGAAGTGGTCTGTGGAGAAAAAGTAGAGCGCTATTATGTGGTGTGGGCATTTTTGATATTTGTTCCACTGATTATCTGGTGTGGATATAGAGGAAATGTAGGAGATACATCCATGTATATCTCTAGTTTTTATGATATGCCAAGTGATTTTGGTGGAATAGAAACATATATGCAGGGAGTAAAAAAAGATAAGGCATTTTTCTGTTTTTCAGCGGTAATAAAATGCCTGATTGGCAATAAGCCGGAAATTTATTTTATCATTTTGGCATTGATTCAGGCAACATTATTAATTCTTGTATACCGTAAGTATTCACCAGAATTTCTTTTTACTTTCTTTTTATTTATTGCATCGACAGATTATATATCCTGGATGTTCAACGGAATTAGACAATTTATGGCAGTGACCATTACCTTTGCATGTTTTGGACTGATTCTGAAAAAGAAATATATAGTTGCTATTTTGCTAATCTTATTAGCTTCCCGGTTCCATGGTAGTGCACTGATTGTGATACCGTTTCTTTTTGTGGCGCAGGGAAAGGCATGGAATAAGAAAACTATTCTTGTTATAATGGCAACAATCGCAGCTGTTACGTTTATAGGAAGTTTTACGAACCTGTTGGATTCTGTGCTTGCAGATACACAGTATACAAATGTTGTTTCTGACTGGCAGAGCTGGCAGGATGATGGAACGAATATATTCAGGGTATTGGTTTATGCAGTACCGGCGATTCTTTCATTTATAGGTAAAAGATATCTGGATGAAGCAAACAATCCGTGTATTAATTTCTGCACGAACATGTCTATTATATCGACAGCAATCTATGTTGTGTCGATGTTTACATCTGGTATCTTTATAGGAAGACTTCCTATTTATTTTTCCCTATATAGTTACATTCTGTTGCCATGGGAGTTAAAAAATATGTTTAATGAAAAATCAAAACAATGTATTACGGGAGCGGCTGTTGTGGGTTATCTTGCTTTTTATATATACAGTTTATTTATTATGGGACTGCTTTAAAGTTTGTTTGAAAGCTTCCTGTATAATTTAAATAGGTCAAGAGATTGACGAAAAAAATACCTCAAGTAAAATTAGATTATTACTGACCTGCCAGTTGGTAAAATCTAACAAATACAAGAGGTATCTACAATGCATATTAAAGGCTCAAAGAAGAAAAATTAAGTTTTATCAGTAAATATTTTTGAACAGCAGGAAATTATTGCAAAAGCTGAGGCTATTAAGGCAGAGTTAAAAGCATCTACCTGGCATGAGTTGGAAACCAAAGGTAAGTTTGACAAAAAGGATCCGAAGAAACTGTTGGGAGACATTGTAAGACCAGATCAGTCAATACCACAGGCAGCATAAGTACTACTTAAGATAGCATTACAATTCCAGACCCTTGCCGGGATTCAGAGTTTATCTGGATCCGGGCAGGGTTTTGGAAAAGAAACCCGTAAACCAGATGGAGTGTGAAGAGCACTACATCAGCACCAAGACCAACTGATAAAGCAAGAGAGGCGTCCAATGAAAAGAGTCCCTGCAGCAAAGGAAGGTCAGTAACAATAAAAACAAACAAGAGCTGTAGCTGGCAGTAGTTCTCTCCGTAGGGTATGCCTCGGTTTGAAAGCTTAGCCGGCACTCAGTGTATGAGCAGATGGGACGAAGGAAGTTGGCACACGATGCCATTAGACACGGAAGGTTCATCATCATAGCAGAACAGAGGAATTATAGCCTTTATAAAGCAATGGATGTTTTATTTGGTGGACCTGTTTTCAGCTATTCAGTACTTGATACAATGAATGTTCATGCACTTTAGCACTTGTTATGAGGTAACTGTTTAAAGAAAAAGTCTAAAAATCAATGATTTAGGGCTTGAAATTATAGGAAGGAAACTGAAATGAATAAATATGAGAGAAAAGTATGCCAAAAGGCGGAGTATTACCGGATGACAGGAGTAAGATATCGGTTTGGATTCAAAGCAATTGTAAGATATATGCTTTTTCATCAGTTATCATTTATGTGGTGGTTTCGCAAATGTCAACAAAAAGAAACATTTTTTCGGAGATTTATTCTATATAAGATGTCAAGAAAATATGGCCTGGAAATTTCCATAAAGGCACAAATTGGGAAAGGATTGTATCTCGGACACCCATATAATATCACCGTAGCAGAAGGAACACAGATTGGTGAAAATGTAAATCTGCACAAAGGATGCACAATTGGCAGAACCAATAGAGGAAATGTAGGAGTACCAAAGATTGGAAACTGTGTATTTATAGGGATAAATGCTACGGTAGTAGGAAATGTTATGGTTGGAGACGATGTATTGATTGCACCAAATAGTTATGTGAATTTCGATGTTCCGGCACATTCTGTTGTAATTGGAAATCCGGCAACGATTCACCATCGTGAAAATGCAACCGAGAGATATGTAGGATTCATTGATGCTTAGGAGGTGAAAAAAATGCAAAAATTAACAAAAGACAGAATTGTATTAATTATTCCATATTACGGATCCATGCCACCATATTTTGATTTGTGGAAAAATTCAGCAGAGGCGAATCATGAAATCACTTTTCTTATAGTTACAGATTTGAAGGTTCCAGTTAAAAAAAGTTCTAATATAAAAGTATTAAAGATGTCATTCGATACACTAAAAAATAGAATTGCGAATATGCTAAAAATGAAAATTAAATTAAATGCCCCGTATAAATTATGTGATTATAAGCCTGCGTATGGATTACTTTTTTACGATGAAATCAAAAAGTTTGATTTTTGGGGATTTTGTGACATGGATTTAATTTTTGGAAATATTGCGTCTTTTATTGATGATGAGATATTAAATCGGTATGACAAAATATCTTTTCATGGACACTTTTGTTTGATGCGAAATTGCGAAAAGATGAATACGTTATTTCAGAATTCATATAGTAGAGTTTTAGATTTTCGTCATGCATTTTCAACAAATTATTCTTGCCATTTTGACGAAAATGGAACGATAGCGTGGCCACAAAATGAAACACAGATTAGATGTTATATGGAAGCAAAATTCGTGGATCCAAAGTGGGATTCTTATGAGTTGATTTGTTGTGGAAATCTATCAGAATGTTGTGCAATATATGAAAATGGTAAATTAACATTCGTAAATTTGAAGAAAAGGAAAGAACAGGAAATCATGTATATACATCTTCAAAAAAGAAAAATGTATGGAGATAAGCAGATACATGGTCAAAAATTTGCAATTTTAAGGAATGAATTTATAAATATTACAGAAGAAATTAGCCATGATCAAATTATTGATGAGTTGTCATTGAAAGAAGTAGATGAAGTAAAAAAAGAACAATTTTTCAAAGATGTAAGAGAAAAAAGGAAAAAACAGGTGATAACAAATCTGCTTACAGGTGCAATTAGATTTAGAATAAATCGATACAGATATTCATGGAAGAGCAGGTAGGAGATTAGGCGTATGATACCAAAGAAAATTCATTACTGCTGGTTTGGAAGAAAAGAACTTCCAGAGAAAGCAAAGAAATGCATCGCAAGCTGGAAAAAATATTGTCCGGACTTTGAAATTATCGAATGGAATGAAGATAATATCGATGTGTATCAGAATCCGTATACGACATATACATATGACAATAAGCGTTTTGCCTTTTTGAGTGATTATTTAAGACTCTTAATTGTTTATAAAGAGGGCGGGATTTACTTCGATGTGGATGTGGAAGTGGTTCGTCCCATTGATGAATTGCTAGAAAATCAGGCATTTTTTGGATTTGAGACAAAGGATTATATCAATACAGGCCTTGGATTTGGAGCAGAAGCCGGAAATGCAATTGTAGAAGCGATGATAAAAGAGTACGATTCGCTCTTAGATGGGACGAAGGGAACGATAGGTTGTCCTATTTTAAATACACAGGCATTAACAAAACTGGGGATGGTTCCAAATGGAGAAAAACAAAAGGTGGAAAATGCAGTGATTTATCCGATTGAATGTTTTAATCCTTATGATGATCCAACAGGACGATTATATAAGACAAAACAAACTTATTCCATTCACTGGTATGCAAAGAGCTGGATGGATAAGAAAACTGTTATGCGAAGCAAGTTAACAAAGCCATTGCACAGGCTGTTACAAAGGAGAAGTTAGATGATCTCATATTCCATTGCCATACGTACCTTAGGAAAAGCAGGAAAAAAGTATCAAAAATTATTAAATAGCATTACCAAATTAAATGTACAGCCAGAAAAGATTATTGTTGTTCTGCCAGAGGGATATAAACCTCCGGTAGAAAAGATTGGAACAGAATGCTTTGTATATTCTAAAAAAGGAATGATACCGCAAAGACTTTTTGCACTTCAATACATCACATCGGAATATACGCTGTTTTGTGATGATGATGTGGAATTGTCGGCTGATTTTATAGAAAAGCTGGCAGAGCCACTAAAAAGTGGAAGATATGACTGCTCGGCAGGCCCGCTTCTTGAATTCTTTCCACCAAAAGGAAAGAAGTACTTACTGGCATCTGTATTAGGCGGAGCCTGTGTGATGCTTCATGGAAAAAAGGATACATATGTAAGAATCCTGAAAACAGGAGGCTGGTCTTATAATGATTCAATAGATACTTCTTCCCATCGTATTTACAAGACGGAATCTTTACCTGGAACTTGTTTTTTTATTCGTACTGAAGCTATGAAACACGTTCGTTTTGAAGATGAAATGTGGGCAGAAAAAAATGGTTATTCCGCATTTGAGGATCGTATTTTGTTCTACAAGTTACAAAATAATGGACATCATAGTTGCGTGGTATCTGATGCAAAGTATTTACACAACGATGCAAAGACATCTACACAGACTTTGCGAACAGAACCGGTCTATGCGGCAGCATATAATCATTATGTTTTCTGGTACCGGCACATTTATCAATGTACATCAAATGTTTTGAATAAAGGATGGGAAAAACTCTGCATCTGGCATTATATACAGATGCAGAAACTCTATCAGAGAGTATTGATGCGTGCCGGACGCTCGAATGCAGACTTAAATGCTGCAATGATACAAGGGTTTCAAGATGCAAAGAAATATGTAAAAAGTACTGAATACAAGTGTATTCCATCAGCAGTGATAAAGGAATGAATATGAAAAAGAAACTTTTAGTAGTATTTACGGGACCAATGGAATTAGGTGGTATTGAAAAAAGCCTGATTGGTCTTTTAGATGCTATAGATTATGAACAATATAGTGTGGACCTCTTTTTATATGGGCATCATGGAAGCCTTTATTCCAAGATTAATAAAAATGTTAATATCTTACCAGAGGTTAAGGAACTGGCTTATACTAGAGAATCGCTGATGACTAAGATAAAGCATGGGGCATTTTATTCGGTCTGGAGACGAATCATAGATGGGGTTCGGCATCTTCCAAATGATGATTCCTGGAATCTGATTTTGAAACATGAGGTAAAGAAGCTTTCGGGAACGTATGATCTGGCAATGAGTTTTTTCCTGCCGTTTGATCTGATCAGGGATCACGTAGATGCAAGATGCAAAGTAGGATGGATTCATACAGATTATTCTTCTGTGGAAGGAATCAATTATGAAGAATTGAGACAATCCTATAGTGGGTTAGACAAGATAGTAGCAGTCAGTTCGGCATGTGGAGAAACATTTACTAAACTTTTTCCCGAGCTTAGAGGAAATATGATGGAAGTAGAAAATATTCTTCCACAGTCAATTATTAGAAAAGATGCCGAGGCTTTTGACGGAGAAAACGAAATGCCGGTCATAGAAGATGGATTTCGTCTTCTTTCAATAGGGCGTTACTGCACTGCTAAGAATTTTGATAATGTGCCAGCTATTTGTTCTTGTCTGTTAAAAAAGGGATTCAAAGTAAAATGGTACATCATCGGATTTGGCGGAGATGAAGAATTGATTCGACAGAAAATAGCCGAGGAAAAGATGGAAGAGCATGTCATTCTTCTTGGAAAAAAAGAAAATCCATATCCGTATATTAGGGCATGTGACCTGTATGTGCAGCCAAGCAGGTATGAGGGAAAAAGCGTTACAGTCAGAGAAGCACAGATGTTTGCAAAACCGGTAGTGATTACGGCTTATCCTACATCAGGCAGTCAGTTAGAAGATGGTGTGGATGGTGTAGTTGTACCAATGGATAATGAAGGCTGTGCCGATGGCATAGCTAAACTATTAGATGATCCAAAGAAGATGCAAAGTCTTAGTGAAGCATGCAGAAGGCGGGATTACAGCAATCAAAAGGAAGTAGAGAAATTATATGAGCTGCTTAGATAATAGGAAGAATAAGACACTGGTCAGTGTAGTTGTTCCGGTATATAAGGTAGAAAAATATTTGGACAGGTGTGTAAAAAGTCTGGTTAATCAAACATATAAAGATATAGAAATCATTTTGGTAGATGATGGTTCACCAGACAGCTGTCCTGGATTATGCGATGAATATCGTAACAAATATGAAAATATACGTGTGGTACATAAGAAAAACGGCGGACTCAGCAGCGCGCGTAATGCAGGATTATCAGAGGCAAAGGGTGAGTATGTCGGCTTTGTAGACTCTGATGATGATGTAGATGTTCATATGTATGAGAGAATGTATCAGGTAATCACATCTGAAAAGGTAGATTTTGTCATGTCAGATTACATCCGTGTGTTAGATGAAGGTAATCAGTATTTGAAAACACTGGATATACAAGAAGGGCGATATGATAAAGCAGCGATTAGAGAAAAAATATTTCCGCAACTGATTATGGGAGAGAATCTGGAATATGGTCCGCTCTTATCTGTGTGGCATTGTCTATACCGAACAGAATTTCTAAAAGAGCATCAGCTGACTTTTGATGAAGAAGTGAAATGGTCTGAGGATAATATTTTCAGTGCATTTGCTGGATATTATGCAGACAGCTTTTATTATCTGAAGGGCGAAGGACTTTACCACTATTATAATAATCCAGGAACGATTACGACGGCGTACCGTCCGGGAGCATGGAATGTCTACTGCACGATGAACAGACACCTGCATCAGTTTTTTGATTCTGTTTCGGAATATGATTTCCAAAGGCAGTTAAAGTTGCATATGATTTTCTATGCCTGTAATTGCATGGGTCAGGTTGGACAAAGCGGTGAATCAAAAGAAAAGCAGATGGAAATCAGAAAGCGTATTCTTAATTCGCAGGAGCTAAAGGAGGCATTTGCTAAGTTTTCATTTCCAAAAGAATGGTCATGGAAATTAAAACTACAAGTGATGCTAATGAAACACAAGTGGAAGAAGCTTTATTCTATACTGATTGGATAGAGGAGAGAAACAATGTGTAAGATATCAATTATCATGCCAGTATATAACAAAGAAAAATACATAAAGAAAGCGATCGAATCCATCCTGAACCAGACATTCAAAGATTGGGAGATGCTTATCATAGATGACGGTTCAACGGATGATTCGCTTGCGGTGTGCAGGATATTCGAGGATCCAAGAATACATGTTATATCCACAGAAAATGGTGGAGTATCACATGCAAGGAATATCGGAGTTGATAAAGCACAGGGTGAATATCTTACATTTGTGGATGGAGATGATTATCTGGCAGCAGATTATCTGGAAAATCTCTACATAGAGCCTTATGATATGATCATAGGCGGCTTGACCAAGGTAGATAAGGCTGGAAAGGCGTTAGCTTCTGTAGTACCGGAATTAGAGAAAGAACAGCGAATGGAGAAGATAGCACCTTGTTTTTACAAGGAGCAGCTGACAACAGGGATCTATGGATTTGTTGCGGGAAAAATGGTGAAGCGTTCGATTGTTACACAATATCAGATTCGATTCAACGAGAATATCCGTCTCGCTGAAGATTATGATTTTTTTTTAAAGATTTATGCAAAGATTGAGAGTATCTACTTTACAAAGGCAACTGGATATTATTATATTCAGGAAACGGAGAATTCGGCGATTGTACTGGATGACAGCAAGATTGACTTTTTTACACAGATAGAGATTCAGAGAAAAACAAGACAGTTCCTCGAAGATAAAAAGTGTTTTCATAAAGAAAATGAAGCCATGTATCTGGAGCGGATGACAGGATATGTCTATACGATTTTTCTGAATCAGAAACAGGTACGATATAGAGAGATTCGTACAACAGCAAAACATTTGAAGCAACTTGTTCCTGTGGTATCACCAAAGTGCAGCGGTTTGCAGAAGATATTTATGGGACTATATAAAAAGAACTGTTATATGCTTATGTACTTATATTTAAAGATGAAAAAGGCAATGAGCAGACACGGAGAATGAAAATGAAATTAGTAATGTATGCACATGGCGGCAGCAAAAACCATGGCTGCGAGGCAATTGTAAGAACAACTGCAAAGCTTTTAACAGAGATAGATTCCAGGCCGATTCTGTTATCCTACAAAAAGGAAGAAGACGAAGCCTATGGGTTGCATCAATTTGTTGAAATCAGACAGGAACTGCATGAGATTAATAAGAAGTCACCGGATTTTATGCTGGCATATCTGCGACAAAAGCTGTTTCATGATTATCACAGAATGGATGCGCTGATGCACAAAAAAGCGATCAATGAGCTTCCAGCCATCGATGCAGCTTTATTTATCGGAGGCGATAATTACTGTTATTCCGATGTGAAGAACTATGCACCGATCAATGACTATATGCAAAAGAAAGCAAAGAAACTGGTGTTGTGGGGAACATCGGTGGAGCCGGAACTGTTAGAGGATAAAGCGATTCGAGAGGACATCAAAAGGTTTGACTTAATTGTTGCAAGAGAAAGCATTTCCTTTGAATCCTTGAAGAAAGTAAATGGAAATGCCATCCTTTTGCCGGATCCGGCATTTCATCTTCCGTGCGAAAAAGTGGAACTACCAGAAGGATTTGTGGAAGAAAATACCATTGGCATCAATCTAAGCCCATTGATTATCGAACATGAGAAAGAAAAGGGATGTGTATTAGCCAATTATGAGAATCTGATGGAGTATATCATCAAAGAGACTGATTGTCAGATTGCACTGATTCCACATGTCGTATGGGAGTCTAATGATGACAGAAAGCCATTAAGACAGCTATATGAAAAATATAAGGAAACAGGCAGAGTAGTACTTGTAGAGGACCATAACTGTATGGCACAAAAGTACATTATCAGCAAGTGCAGAATGTTTGTAGGAGCCAGAACGCATGCAACGATTGCAGCTTATTCAACCTGCGTGCCAACACTTGTTGTGGGATATTCTGTAAAGGCAAGAGGAATTGCAAGAGATCTGTTTGGAACAGAAGAGAAGTATGTGGTTCCGGCACAGTCACTTAGCAACACCGAGCAGTTACAAGAGGCATTCCGGTGGATTAGAATGCATGAACAGGATATTCGAAGCCAGTTAATGCAAAGACAGGCAGAGTACAAAGAATACCAGAATACATATGCAGAGGATTTGAGAAGATGAAGATAGAAAATGAATTGGTGAGTGTCATCATTCCCATTTACAATGTAGAAAAATACCTTGCGGCATGTATTGAATCTGTTCAAAAACAGACCTATCACAATCTTGAGATGATATTGATTGATGATGGTTCTACAGATGGAAGTGGTAAAATATGTGATGAATACGCAAAAACAGACAATAGAATAACAGTAATACATCAGGAGAATCATGGAATCTCCCAGGTTCGAAACAGAGGAGTAAAAGAAGCAAGAGGCACTTACATTTTCTGGATAGATAGTGATGATTATGTTAGTGAAAGCATTGTAGAAGAACTGTATCATAACCTGATAGAACAGAATGCAGAGATGTCTATTTGTAATTATACACAGGGGAGTGAAAGAACATATACATTTGTTCATCAAGAGAAAGAAAGGTTAGAAGTATTTGATGCCAGAGAAGGGTTAGAGCGAATCTATAAGAATCACCATTATTCATTTATTATGGCAGCTTCCTGGGCTAAACTGATTAAGAAATCGCTATATGAGGGATGCGAGTACCCGGAAGGAAAGATATTTGAAGATATCTATATGAGTCATAAGCTCATCAGCAAGTGCAAAAGGATTGTATATACAAACAAAACCATGTATTATTATTATCAGTGGCCGGAAAGTATTCTAGGAAAAAAGCTTTACATAGAAAAGCTTGATTATCTGGGAGCATTTGAAGAAAGGATTCATTTCTTTAAGAAACTTGGATATGCCGAATTGGTGGAGAAGGCAAGAATTCAGTATCTGCATTCACTGATCTGGGAATATTCGAGGGCAAAGGATATCTTGCATAACAAAGAAATGGTAAAACATATAAAGAGAGAATACAGAAAGTATTATACATTCGGAACTGAGAACAAAGAGGTAGAAAATGAAACAAAGGGATATATGTTGAAGTTCTACTTATCACCGTTCTTGCTTGATTTTATGGGAAAAGTAAAGGGAAAACTAAAAGGAAAACTAAGATGACAAAACCATTAGTTAGTATTATCACTCCTTGTTATAATGGAGAAGCATTCTTAAAACGATATTTTGAATCTATACTGAATCAGACGTATCCGAATCTGGAACTGATATTTATCAATGATGGTTCTACGGACCGGACAGAAGAAATAGCACTTTCGTATCGGGAAAGGTTGGAAAAACGAGGAATAACATATATATACGAAAAACAGGAAAATGCAGGGCAGGCAGCAGCATTGAATCGTGGATTGAAGTTATTTACAGGGGAGTACCTCACATGGCCAGATTCGGATGATGAAATGGTTTCGGATGCGGTAGAGAAGAAAGTAGATTATTTGGAGCAACATCCAGACTATGGATTCTGTATATGTAAAACAAAAGTGGTAAATGAAAATAATCCAGAAATGAAATGTGGATATTATGAACGAATGAAACCAGAAGGAGAAGATTATTTATTTGAAGACATTTTGTTTCTAAGAAATATATATTTTGCTCCCGGTGCTTATATGGTAAGAAGTGAAGAGCTGCTTGAAGTATTGCCAGACAGAGAGATTTATACTGGAAAAGGTGGACAAAATGCACAGGTACTGTTGCCGATGGCGTACAGTTACAAATGCGGATATATGGATGATATATTATATTTGTATTACATCAGAGAAGAAAGTCATTCACATAGTATTACAGATTCAAAAAAGGTAATACAACAGCTTGAATATTATGAAACTATTTTACTTGAAACGTTAAAAAAGATGGGAAATGATATATACGAGAAGTACGAGGGGAAAATAAAATGTTTTTATGCAGCAAGAAAGTTTGGAAATGCAGTTGATACAAGGGATAGAGAGTTTATTAGAAAAGAGTATTTAGAGATGCAAAAGCAAAATTTTTACATTCCATTTAAAACAAAATTACTCTATATAAAGTCAACCAATCGTATTTTAAAATCAATAGTAGATAAAGTAAAAGGGAGATAGAATGTTTTTTAGAGTGAGCGATAGATTAAAAATGTGGGCAAATATAAATATACATCGTTATATTTACTATAATTATTTCTGTAAAAAGGTAAAACGAAATGGAAATGGAAAAATCGTTCCGTTTAAAAATGTTATCATTGACCTTGCATCAGATTCCAGGATTATTATTGAAGGCAATGGAAATGTTGAGATAGGAACCAATAAATTAAAAGGTTCAAAAGAGGAGGCACACGTAAGATTGCGAGAGGGGGCTGTCTGGAAAGTTAAAAATGGCTGTAATCTTGCATATGGTGTGACGGTGGAACTTTTGAAACAGGCAGAATTTGAAACAGGTTTTTTTACAATGAATACAAATAGTACACTGATTGCTGCAAAAAAAATTACAATAGGGGAAGATGTGATGATTTCCCGTGGTGTAACGATTTATGATAGTGATTTTCATCCAATAGAGAAGAATGGAGAAAATATCAATTCAGAAAAAGAAATATGGATTGGAAACCATGTATGGATTGGAGCAAATGCTACAATATTAAAGGGCGTCGAAATTGGGGAGAGTTCCATTGTTTCTGCTGAAACATTAGTGACAAATCGAGTAGGAAATCAGATAATCATATGTAATGAAAAAAGAAACTTTGTATTACATGAAAATATAACATGGCATAGATAGAAAAGGGCAGGATAGATGAAAAGAAAACTGATTTCAATCATTATTCCAGTATATAAAACCGAGCAGTATTTAAAAAGGTGTGTTGATAGTGTATTAAATCAGACCTACCAGGAGTTAGAATGCATCCTAGTAGACGATGGCTCACCAGATGAAGCTGGAAAAATATGTGATGAATATAAGAAAAAAGATGCACGTATAAAGGTTATTCACAAAGAAAATGGCGGACTATCGTCTGCCAGAAACGCAGGACTTGATATTGCAAAAGGAGACTATATTGGATTTGTGGATAGTGATGATTTTATACACCCCCAAATGTATGAAATGTTGGTAGATGTTTTAGAAAAAACAGAGAGCGGAATGAGTTGTTGTGAAAGCACGAGTTGTCAGGTTAACGAATCTATTGCAAAAACAAGTTATAAAATAGAAAATATACTAGATGACGTAAAGGTATATCGCTCAGATGAGATTATTTCTAGTTATCCGCACATGTATCAAAAGATGTTTGTTATCGTGATGACAAAATTGTATAAAAGAGAAATATTTAATGCATTGCGTTTTGATGAGGGTAAAATATACGAAGATAATCTGATTTATCTGCAATCCGTTTATAATGCGGGAAAGTGTGCGGTATTTCCTGCAAAATTGTATTATTATGTCATGTCTGATGACAGTATTACTCGAAGCGGATTTTCCTCAAAGAAACTTGCAGACATTGATGTTCAGATAAAATTTATTGATTTTTTCAGAAAACATCAGTATTGGAAACAGGCCAATATATCTGAAAAAAGATATTTGGATAAAGTATTGTTTTATACTTATTTTTCTGCCAATCAGGAAGATCCTGATTCAAAACAAAAGATGAAGGTATATCGAAAAGGATTATTGTCAGAAAAAAAGAGTATTTGGAAAAATCCCAAAATTCACCGGCTTTTGAAATTGGCTTTTTTGGTATTTTGTATAAATACAAAAATATCCAAATATTTTTACATCCTTTATGATAGATATGGAAGAGAGGAGGATGCGTGATGCAAGGGTTAGTTAGTATTGTTGTTCCTGTCTATAATTCAGAAAAAACAATAGACAGATGCATAAAAAGCATTCTGAATCAAACATATTCAGCCGTAGAAATTATTTTGATTGATGATGGTTCTACAGATTCCAGTCGTAAAATCTGTCAAAAGTATATAGATTCTAAGGATATTCATTATTATTATCAAGAAAACAAAGGTGTTTCAGCAGCACGCAATTATGGAATTCAATTGTGCCATGGTGAGATGATAGGCTTTATCGATAGCGATGATTATGTGAAACCTACATATATAGAAGAATTATATGATGAAACTGTTGATTTATCTCTTTGTTCCTGTGCAGATACTTTAGAGGATGGAAAGGTAATAAAAAAGTCAGAGACTCCGATGGAGGGGGTTTATGATAAAATAAATCTGGATTTTATAGAAGTTTATAAAACTGGATTATTAGGCGTTTGCTGGGGAAAGCTTTTTAAGAAATCATTGCTCCAGGAGTTAGAGTTTAACGAAAACTTGATGGTTTGTGAAGATACTCTTTTGGTGAATCAGTATTATGCAAAAGCACAAAAGATAAAGTTTGTAAAAAACATTAATTATTTATATACAGTTGGAAATGCAAATTCCCTGAATAATTCAAAGTACTCTATCAAGCTGTTAGACATGCATAGAATGGCAAATGAAGAAGCGCTGAAGTGTTTAAAAGAAGATGGAACATTTACAAAGAAAGACCTGAATTTTAAACGTGATTTGTTTCTAATGTATTATGCAGATTATTTTTATTATTATCTTTTTCAATCAACAGATAAATGGAAGATGCGAAAAAAAATATTATCAGAGTTATATCAAAAGGTATATTTCAAAGAATTAGAAGCACAGATACATAAAATTCTTGCTACGGAAAGTAAAAAATACAGAAAAATTTTACTGCTAAAAAAACCATCTGTGGAGCTTTTTATATGTCAGATTATAAAACAATGTCAAAAGAGAAAGGATAAAAAATAAAGTGGAACAGAATTGGACAACTATTATAAAACCCAAAAACAAGCTAATGGATCTCAAATTAAAAGAAATATGGCAGTATAGAGATCTGATTATGATGTTTGTAAAGAGAGATTTTAAGACACTGTATAAGCAGACGGTGTTAGGACCATTATGGATTTTGATTACACCATTGTTAACAACTTTTATGCAGGTATTAGTGTTTGGAGGAATTGCTAATATATCAACGGATGGGATGCCACAGTTTGTATTTTATATGGCAGGCAATACATTATGGCTATACTTTTCAAGCTGTTTAAACAAAACGGCAAATACGTTTGTGGGTAATGCAGGGGTATTTGGTAAGGTATATTTCCCAAGATTAGTAACTCCAATTTCAATTACCATCTCAGGTTTGATTTCATTTGCGGTGCAGTTTTCTATATTCGTAGCTGCAGTAATCTATTATGCCGTAAAAGGCAATATACATCCGAATGGTTATCTGCTGTTACTGCCAATTCTGATTATAGAACTGGCAATGCTTGGAATGGGATGTGGTATTATCATTTCAGCACTTACAACGAAATATAGAGATTTAACGGTGCTGGTGGGATTTGGTGTTCAGTTGTGGATGTATGGCAGTGCAATTATTTTTCCGGTGTCCGCTGTACCAGAAAAATGGGGAAAACTGTTAATGTTAAATCCGGTTGTTCCAATCGTAGAGGCATTTCGTTATGGATTTACCGGAAGCGGTACATGGTCACCGATGTATCTTGCAATCAGTATGGGGATGACGGCAGTTATCATGTTTATTGGAATTGTAATATTCAATAAAGTTGAAAAAACTTTTATGGATACTGTATAAAAATAGCGAAAGAGAATTGTAAAGATGATACCAAAAAAGATACACTATTGCTGGGTAGGGGGAAATTCCAAACCACCACTTGTCAAAAAATGCATCCAGAGCTGGAAAAAATATTGCCCTGATTATGAAATAATCGAGTGGAATGAAAGCAATTATGATATTTCAAAAAACATATATATGAAGCAGGCGTATGAAGCAAAAAAATGGGCTTTTGTAACAGACTACATGAGGCTGGACATTATTTATGAACATGGAGGAATATATCTTGATACAGATGTGGAATTGATAAAAAATATAGATGATTTATTATCAAACGAAGCATTTGCAGGGATAGAGTCGATTAACGAGAACGAAAACAATGTTGCTCTTGGATTGGGATTCGGAGCAGAAAAGGGACATCCACTTATCGGAAATATGCGAAGCTGTTATGATGAATTACAGTTTTTAAATAGTGACAATACGTATAACATGGTAGCAATTCCGGTGTATATAACGAATTTTTTAAAACAACTTGGGTATGAAAATCAAAATAAATTGCAGAAACTGCAGGGGATTACGATTTATCCGTCGGAGTATTTTTGTCCGAAAAGTTGGACAACTGGTGTAAAGAGAATAACGAGACATACATATTCGATTCACCATTACAGTGCATCGTGGTATGATGAAAAAAAACAAAAACAGTATAGAGAAGAACTAAAACAAAAGAAAAAAGATTATTATAGGCATATGCCAAATCGAATCATAAAAGGAATATTAGGAGACAGCAAATATAATAAGATAAAAAAACTATTTGGAAAGTAATGATAGTTTTGTGCAAGGAGAAAATTCATGGATAACGAATTAGTACTAAAGGTGGATAATATTAAGAAACGTTATCGCCTTGGCGTAATCGGAGGGGGAACCCTTCAAGGAGATATTCAGAGCTGGTGGGCAAGAATTAGAGGAAAAGAGGATCCAAATCTAAAAATAGGATCCGATACAAATACAAAAAGGGGTTCCTTCATGGCACTCGATGGGATTAGTTTCGAGGTTAAAAAGGGAGAACGCCTCGGAATTATAGGAGGAAATGGAGCAGGTAAGTCCACAACACTGAAACTCTTGTCACGAGTAACGGCTCCGACAGAAGGCACCATTTACATTAATGGACGAATCAGCAGTATGCTTGAAGTCGGAACAGGATTTCATCCGGAACTAACAGGTAGAGAAAATGTATATTTGAATGGTGCAATTCTTGGAATGTCTAAAGAAGAAGTTGATAAGAAGATAGAAGACATTATTGATTTTTCAGAATGCAGACAGTTTATTGATACACCGGTAAAAAGATATTCATCGGGTATGTATGTTAAGCTAGCCTTTTCCGTGGCTGCACATTTGGATTCTGAAATACTGATTATGGATGAAGTCCTTGCAGTTGGAGATATGAATTTTCAGAAAAAATGTTTGAATAAAATGTGCGAGGTTGCAGAGCAGGAAGGAAGAACAATTCTTTATGTAAGCCATAATATGAATACAATTAGACAATTATGTGACAGATGTATTGTTCTCCAGAAAGGTCATCTGGTCTATGATGGAGATGTAGAAGAGGCGATTTCTATTTATATGAATCAGTCAGATGAATTAAAAACATCTTACGATTATTCAAATATTCCCAGATCAGAGAATGAGACCAGAAGTATTCAACTGTTGGGGCTGGATATTAATGATAGAACAGAAAATCGTGTATCACAAGGAGAAAATCTAAAGTTTACTTTACATTGCAAAGCAAATGCAGAAGCAGAAAATGTAGGATTTCGCTTTGAAATATATTATAAAGATGGAACGGTTGTGGGTACTGTCTTTACGAACAAAGAATTGTCTGCTTCTAAAGGGCAAAAGGTAGATCTGGATATTGAATTAGCAACCAAAAATTTTGCACCTGGCAGATATCATGCGGTAGCATTAGCGTATGAATATGATAAATTCGGTAATCAGGTGGGAGTAGATCGTGTCGAACCAGCATTAGTATTTGAAGTGACGAATAAGGATAAGGGTAGCCTAATGTGGTTACATCAATATTGGGGACATGTATGTTTTGATGATATGCAGATAAAAAATATAAGGATATTATAAGGTATGAGAATTACGGTATTTACACCTGCGTATAATCGCGGATATATAATTGAAAAATTGTATCGATCACTTCAGAATCAGACATTTCGAAACTTTGAATGGCTGATTATTGATGATGGATCAAGTGATAATACAAGTGAAAAAATACAAAGCTTTATTCAGGATAACAATGATTTTCCTATCATTTTTGAAAAAGTAGAAAATGGAGGAAAACACCGGGCAATCAATCTAGGAGTTCAAAAAGCCAGGGGAGAACTGTTCTTTATCGTAGATTCTGACGATTATTTAACCAATACTTCACTAGAGATTGTGGATCAGGTGGAAAAGGCTATTCCAAAAGAGCAGAAAAAAAATTTTGCCGGAATTTGTGGCGAAAGGGGATATTCAGAAAATGAGATTATGGGAACCACCTTTAAAGGCGATGTGATTGATATTACTTCACTAGAACGAATGAAGTATGGAATTACTGGGGACAAAGCAGAGGTATTTTATACAAAAGTCATAAAACAATATCCATTTCCAGAGTTTGAGGGAGAAAAGTTCTTGACCGAGTGTATTGTGTGGGACAGAATTGCAGCTGCCGGATATAAACTTCGATATTTTAATAAAATCATATATATATGTGATTACCTGCCAGACGGATTAACGATGAATTCTGAGAAAATGTTCTTAACATCACCGAAAGGGTATGGATTGTTTTTGTATCAGGAAAAGTTATATCATAAAATGACAGGATTAAAGATGTGGAATCAATACCTGCAATATTACTACAAATTAAGAAATAAATATTCGTTTATGCAAATAGCCAGAAATGTACATATGAATCCAGTGATTTTGTATTTCAGGCTGACAGGAATGAAGCTGTTTTATAAGATATACGATAAATAAGGAAGAACAAAAAGATATGGAATTAACAATTGGAATCCCGGTATACAAAAATGTAGATACATTAAACACTGCTCTTAAAAGCATTGCAACGCAAAAGAATAAAGAAGTTGACTGCAAGGTCATTATATCTGAGGACTTTAGTACAAATGAAATACATCAGCAAATCGTACAATTGTTAGAAAAATGGACGAATCTTCAGATAGAATATTATTTTAACAAACCAGCTCTTGGAATGTCTGGTAACTGGAATCATTGTATTCAGTTAGCAAGTACAGGATACGTAGCACTTCTTCATGATGATGATTTTTTGTATTCAAATTATCTAGATGAAGTTGCAAAAGTAATGAAAAGTAAATTACGATTTGATGTATTATTTTGGGACAATGATGAATGGGCAGATGGGAAAAAAGTGAGGCGTGATTACCATGGGATTAAAAGAGTCTATGATAATTTGAAAAAAGGGAAAATAAAAAAATATAAATCAGGGGATTACTTTTTTGGCGGATTAGAGGGAAAGACACTGCCAACCTGTGGGACATTATACAAAAGAGATGGGTTCGAAGAATATGAACAAAAGTATGGCTATTCAGTTGATGAAATCTATGCTGAAAAGTTATGCAAAAAAAAGAAAATCTATTTTTACAATAAAACTGTAGCGGTACACACTTATCGTACAGAAACAAACTTAAGCTCTACATATAAGGTAAAACGAAGTTTTGTTTTGGAAAGGGAAGAACATCGTCAAAGCATGAGCAATCAATCCTGGATATTCAGATTTTGCAATAAATATTTGCATGATGGAATGAAGCTTGATTCGATGTATCCGTGGCAGGATTGTTTGTTTCCGGAATATATGGTGACGAAAAAAATACTAAACGAGAAAAAAATGTTTAATATTATAAAAAGAATCTATATTTATTCGCAGGTTTTTTCCTATAAAAATATGAAAATAAAGAATCGCAAGAAGTGACTGCAAAAATCTAAAATTAGGATGGTGAATAATGAAAGATAAAACAAGATTAGAATACCTAGATGCTGCAAAAGGATTAGGGATTTTGTTGGTTATTCTAGGCCATATATATGCATGGAATCCAAATATAAATAGAAAAATTTTGGTTACTTGGATATATTCATTTCATATGCCTTTATTTTTTATAGTATCGGGAATGTTAATCAAGTATAAAAATTATTGTAATATAAAGGAGTTCATTTTTTCAAGGATAAAGCATATTTTAGTTCCTTATATTGTTTTTAGCCTATGTAATGCTTTAGTTAGAATTTTATTGTATGGGTATAACGAGAGTGCCTTTATTAGAGATGTGATTTGTACGTTTATCCTTATAGGGGTAGATACTTGGTTTTTGCAAGCATTGTTTTTGGCAGAAATTATGTTCATTGTGATCAGAAAAATAGTGAAAAATGAATATATATTAATATGCGTTATAGCGGTACTTTTTATTTTTTCATTATTCATAACAAAAGAAGACAGATTTCTATTACAGTATTTTTCAAGAGTGTTCGTATCACTGGGATACATTACAATAGGCTATAAGTTGATGTATTTTATTCAAGAAAAAAAAGTGCCTAACATATTATTAGTTGGATTATGTGGCGTTCAAGTTATATTAGCTAGATATAATACCTTTGTTGATTTAAATAATCTGGTATTTAATAATAAAATCTTGTATGTAATAAATTCCGTAGTAGGGGCAACAGTGATAATCCTGATATTAAAAAATTTGAATGTAAAAAGCAGATTTTTAAGATATTGCGGTTCTAACAGTTTAATTATTTTTGCAACTCATGGAAATTTGATATATTTGTTTAGAAAATACATAAACACAAATATGCATGGATATATATCGGGAATAGGTTTAATGATACTGATTATGTTAATGGAGGTACCGTTAATATATATAATTCATAATTATATACCTTGGATCATGGGAGTACAAAAGCAAAGAAAGTAAAAACAATTGGAACGTACGTTGAAAGAGAAAGAAGGCAATATGGAACTGGCAAGGAAAGATATTAAAATGACACAGGGACTCGCAATTCTCACGATGGTTTCACTGCATTTGTTTTGCAGATTAGGAACCGATGTGTATGGAACCCCATTGCTTTGGCTGAACTCCACAACGCCAGCAGTGTACATATTGGATTGGTTGTCAGAAATTTGTATTCCGCTTTATTCTATTTGTAGTGGATATGCACATTATAAATTAGGGGAGAGTGGTGGATTAAGCAAGAAACGAATTTGCAATAGAATAATAAAATTTTTAATAAACTTCTGGATTGTTTGTATTCTGTTTGCAGTTATAGGAGTTGTTGCGGGAACGGATCAGAGGGTACCAGGTTCATGGAAAGAATTTTTTGGAAACATGTTCTTTATTAGTACATCATATAATGGGGCATGGTGGTACGTGGATACCTATTTGATTCTTGTTATGCTATCACCTATATTGTATAAGATAACAAAAAAAGTGAATAGTATTGGAATGTTTCTTTTTGTTTCGGGATTTTATCTGATAAAATATGTATTAAATCATTTTGGATATGGATTATCAAGCGAAAATCAAATATCAGACTGGATGATCATGCAATACAATAATCTGACAGGATCAGTCCTTACTTGTTATATTTTTGGTATGCTTTGTGCAAAGATGCAGCTATTTACAAAAGTAAAAGAAAGTTCCTTTATACAAAAAGGGAAAAATCCAGTGGTCCTACTTGTGATGTTGACGATAAGTATTATAACTTATTGTTTGCAAAAGGCACTTATCATGCCATTTTATGGACTAGCCGTTTTTGTTTTATTTAATCTGTGGGAAAAAGGGAAAATAGCAGAAAAAATATGGTTATTTCTAGGAAAACACTCAACTAATATTTGGTTGACACATATGTTTTTCTACTTATATATATTTATTGGAGCAATACAGAGATTGCAGTATCCAGTGCTGATGTTTGGGGGAATGATTGCAGTTTGTGTAGCAGTCTCTGTGGTAATACTGAAGCTGCATGAGATTATTTGCGATAGAAAAGGTAAGAACAGATTGTTTGCATGGAATTAGAGTAAGCGATGTATAATCGCACGGTTTGTCGTCGCCAACTTTTCATGAGATAATCACTTCAGGAGTGAGGACATCTCTGGAACAGCTACATTTGTAGTTGGAGCCGTTTGCTCTGACTGTGATTGTTTCCGGTTGAATTCACTCTGAATAACCTTTAGGAGTGAATTACTATGAGTTCAAAAAGACTGCACTACTCGAGACTATGAAAAAAAGTCTGTAAATAATAATCTTCTATGATAATGATTGAGCTGGAAGTGCTAAAATAGGCTTCCAGCTCTTGATTTATATATACGACATGATTTCGAGCATGTCAAGAGCGGACGTCAAAAACGTCCTTCCCGTCATACTAACAGATTCTATTATTCCGGGAGTCTTCCATCGTACATAATGCTAAGCTCGCCGTAGACCTGTCCCCAGTTTCGAATGCTCATAGTCCATCTTTTGGTAGCTTCGAAAGTTGCCAGATACAGAGCTTTGAGGAGAGCTGTGTCACTTGGAAATACGCTTCTCTGTCGGTTGAGTTTCCGGTAGGTGGAATTCAGACTTTCGATAGCATTGGTCGTGTAAATGACCTTTCTGACATCCGGAGAGAACTTGAAAATCGGCGTTATTGCATCCCAGTTGTCATACCAGCGTTTCATGGAATTCGGGTATTTTGTGGTCCATTTCTCGGTGACGCGATTCAGAGCCAGTCTAGCCTTTTCTTCATCAGAAGCATGGTAAATCGTCTTTAAGTCGGCAGCAAACGCTTTTCTGTCCTTATCAGGAACGTATTTCAGAGTGTTTCTTACCTGATGCACAATGCATCTCTGATACTCTGTTTTCGGGAATGCAGCTGCGATTGCCTCTTTGATACCACTAAGACCGTCAGCACAGATAATCAGGATATCATTTACCCCACGATTCTTCAGTTCATTTAATACGGACAGCCAGTATTTGGAGCTTTCATTATCGCCTACAGTGATTGAAAGAACCTCCTTTTTCCCTTCCGTGTTGATGCCCAGAATGACATATGCAGCTAGCTTTCTGATTACTCCATTGTCGCGCACAGAATAGTGGTAAGCGATGAATAACCACACGGGTATCAGAACCAGGGAACCATAAATTGGCAGGTTTCCACGATTTTCTGGAAGTTCCAGGCTATCATCTATGATTCCGGAACACTTATCCTGTACAAATGTACTCCACGGTAGCAGCTGTTCTATGCCTGCGGGCTCATTTTTGTAGTCCGGCATATACAGAAGCAGGGTGTACAGATACTTGTAAGCATTCAGGTTGTTTGCTTTTGCTGTCTCGACAAGACTCATAACGATTACAGTTGCTTTCGCACCGTCAACAGAGTTGTGAAACAGGAAGTTTTTACGCCCGGTGGCGTAAACCTTTGCCTTTCGCTCAGCGGAATTGTTTGAGATTTCACATCTTCCATCCAGAAGATAATTCATTAACGATTCCTTATGATTCAAGGCATACTTAACCGCTTTCTCCAGTTTGCTTCCTCCAGATGGATCCAGCGTGTCAATCCAGGACCAGAATTCATCCCAGATTGGTGTTTCCTCTTCAAGACGTTTTGCTTTTCTGTCTTCCGGAGATAACTCCTTATACAAATGTTCCTTGAAGAACAGACGATTGCAGAAGGCGACTCCTTTTTCAGCAGGAAGCAGATTTTCATCTTCCTCTGTAGAAATGGGGTCATCCAGTGCCTGCTCCGAGTTGATATCCAGAAGCCGGATTCTTTTTTGCCTTCCTTTTGGAACAGCATCAAAAAATTTACGGCGTGCATGAGCCAGACAGCAGATAAGAATTACATCTTCAATGCATCTGTATGCCGCATAACCATCGCACTGTATCATTCCATGAAAGCCTTTCAGGAATTCAATCGGATAGACGCTTGCCCGGCGGCTCCTTTGCATCATCCTTTGATATATCTTCAGCCATATCAGACTCCTCGTCTGCTGACAAAGAGATATTTTTGGAATGCTCGCTTGAAATACCAAAGAATCTCCGGTTTAACTCAGCAATGGTTTCTTCCAGATTTGCAATGGTCTGGCGCAGATCCCGGATGGTAATATCAGAAGTGTTTCTCATATCAGTGCGGCCGGTGATTACAAAAATCTTGGAAACACCGAACAGGTCGCCTAACATAACTTTTGCAGAGCCGTTAGTGTTTGAACGATTGTAGACTCTGCCGCAGCATTGGTGATTTCAATCTGAATCCCATGCATTGAGATTTTAATAGCAGTTGCAGTAATCTCCTCTGAACTACAATTCATTGGTAATTCAGATACAGGATTGAAATTCAGTTCCACAACTTCCTGCTTCTGGCAGGGAATCACGGCACCGACAGCAGCTGGTGGAATACTGCATGCTTTATTGTGAAGTCGTTTGACATGGTAATAAAAAGTACTGATTCCGATTTGGTGCTCCATGAACCAGTCCTTGTCAGAGAGCCCGCTTGACCGACATTCGCTAATCAGGTCCAGCCACTTTTCATCAGAGTAGTGCAGTCTTTTTGAACTCATAGTAATTCACTCCTAAAGGTTATTCAGAGTGAATTCAACTGGAATCAATCACAGTCAGTGCAAACGGCTCCAACTACAAATGTAGCTGTTCCAGAGATGTCCTCACTCCTGAAGTGATTATCTCATGAAAAGTCGGTGGCGACAAACCGTGCGATTATACATCGCTTACGATTTTTTTGTTTCAGAACAAATGAAAAACCCGGAGCATTGAAAGCTCCGGTGAAAAATTAAATATTATTTTTGAGATTTTAGAAATTCGATGTATTTCTTTAAATCAGAAATCTTAGCTTCTGTCAGATCTGATACACAGATATATTCATTTAGATTGATAGAGGAAATGTCTGTAGGCTCTTCTTGTTTTTCTATAAAGCCTGCTTTTTCAAAAAGCATTTGTACAGGGATATGAAGTGCAGCGGCAATACTTTTTAATGCTTCCGGTGCCGGACTTATTCTGATTCCGGATTCAATTCTTGATATTTCTGCATTACTTATATTAGTAGCAGCTGCTAGGTCTCGTTGTGTCATGTCTTTTTCTTTTCGGCAGTTCTTAATGTATTCTCCAATGATTGTCATAGGCTACGCCTCCCTTGTGATTCCTACTATATCATACTATTTACCGAAAGGCAACAATAATTTACCAAATGGAAATATTTGCCTTGATTTATATTTTGACGGATGGTATAGCATAGATAAGCTACCAAAAGGTAGCAAGAATAAGAAGGGAGTGAAGGGTATGGATGTAGTAAATGTTGCTTACATACAAGATTTAATCGAAGCACATCATTACACCTTAGGTCAGCTTGAGGTAAAATCCGGCATTTCCAAGACTCAGTGGAGCAGAATTCTTGCATATAAGCGTGGAGTAGGTAAAAAAACCATTGCTGGCGTGATGCGAGCTTTCCCTGAGGCTAGGATTGACCAAATTTTTTTGCCTTCGAGCTTACCGAATGGTAACAAAGAGAAAGGAGAAGAAAATCATGAGTGATACAATTAAAGGTGCAATAATTGGAGCATTGATTACAACAATAGGTTCTATTCTTATCTTTTTTCTTGGTAATTTTTCAACTCAAGCTACTTTAGAAAAAAATACTGTTGAAACATTATCAGAGTATTTTGAATCTGTGGATAAGGATATGTCTTATAAGCAAGCTTTACAGACGGCATATGAGGATTATAAAAATGTAAAAGATGAAAACAGTAAAATGCAAGAGCAATTAAATGTAGCACAAGATTCAGCAAATATAGAAAAAAGAAATAAAGAAGTGATTGAAACGGTTAATTCTTTTGTTGCTGACGGGAATTACGAAAAAGCACTTTCTATCCTAAATGATGTTGATAAAAAGACGCCAGAAATGGAGGTACTTCTAGTAGATGTTACTGGGAAATATGAAACTCAAATTATAGATAAAATAAACAATTTACAGAGTGAAGAAAAGTATGATGAAGCAATAGAGATGGTAGATAGTGCCTTGAAAACTTTACCACGAAGTAATGAGTTGATTTCTAAGAAAGAAAAAATTATTGCAGAAAAACCCCAAAGTTTTATGGATGTATGTGAACCATACGAAACATCCTATAATTACAAAAAATTTGTAAATGGAGAAACATTTCAAATGTCAGGGCAAGACAGGACAAATGGATTTACAATTATGGGATATAATAATCAAGCACTATCAAATCTTAATGGAAAGTATAGAGAACTTAGTTTTGATGTTGGACATATTGATGGAGCAGAAATGCTTGATGCTACGTTATCAATATATTTAGATGGAGAATTTTATAAGTCATATGATATTTTGTCAGATGCATTACCAATAAGTATAAAAATACCTATTGAAGGAAAGAAGCAAATTAAGTTTTTTGTTAAAGATGGTCGTTCTGTTGCAATGTATTCAACGACGATAGGATTTGCAGATATGATAATTCGATAGATGGAACTTATGATTAAATTTATATGAAAATGATAGTTAAATCGTAAGTACGTAAGATGAAGCATATCAATCGACGAAAAAATCAAGAATCAAAAAGAGGTAGTGTTTGCATTAAAGGATAAGTATGAAGCGGCAGTCGAGGAATTGGATAAACTAATTCAGAAGAAGAAAGAACTGCAGAACAAGGAACTGATGAAGGCAATTGAAGGCAGTAGTAAATCTATGGAGGAGATTATCGAATTTCTTAAGGAAGATGCTGAGGAATAGGTAAGAACTTTATAATGTCACCAGATTTACAGTGCGAAATCTGGTGACGAGAGTTAATTTTTGTGGAAGTTGACATTATGCGGGTAAATCGATTTTAGTCGTAAATTTACTGGAAGTACACATAAATTTAGAATTTTATGTGTACAGTATGATAAGGCATAGGAGGATTATCGTATGGCACAAAAGTTTATGCATTATAATATTGTTGTATCATGCCCTTCAGATATGGTGGGTGATAGAGAAAAACTTCAAAATGCTGTGGCAATTGTGAATGAGCAGAATGCGCATTTTCGACAAATGCACTTTGATATTAAATATTGGCAAAAGGATGTCCTTTTTGGAGTGGGTGATCCACAGCTTATTATAAACAATAGCATTATCAAAAATGCTGATATGGTTATTGCTCTTTTTGGAAGTAGATTGGGAACTCCTACTGCCAGGGCGACTTCTGGTACGATAGAAGAAATAGAAGAAATGATAAAGGCAGGGAAGCAGGTATTTGTTTGCTTTTCGGAAAAAGATATAACGATAACGGCTTCTGATTCCGAAGAAAAGTTAAGGGACATCTTAAAAGTAAGGGAATTTCAAAAGAATTATAAGGGACTTTACATCGCTTATAGAACCGATGAGGAACTTGAAGAAAAGATAACAAATCAACTTAGATTATTTGTCGGAAGCATTGAGGAAGATAGAGAAATATATATTTGTGACGTACCATTCACTTATCAGGAGGTTCGTGGGAATCGACCAGGCTTGGAGAATGCGAAAGAACTTATCTTTATTGCACGAACTGGAAAAATATTTCTTGGAAAACACTATAACCACATTAATCAGATGATTAAAAACGGTGGCAAGATTACATATGTAACATCTGAAGATTTTAACACGGTTAGGGATACCACCGAATATAAAGATAATCAGGACACTGCTCTTACCATTTTGAAGAGATTAAAGGACATATATCCTGATAGAGTAAACATTGGATTTCTTCCAACACCAGTTAATATAACGATGTACTATCTGAAATTGCATGATGGAACAGAGTATATTAATGTTAAGTTTAACTTCCAGACGTATCACGGGAATGACAAACATCCTATGTTTGATTTGTTTCCTAACAATCCTATGTTTCCTATTTTCCAACATGAGATTGTTGGATTGCAAAAATTGATTATTCCGATAGAATGAGGAGGATTATATGAGTGGATTTCATGAATGTGAATTGAAGGTAAAGATTGATAATGAGTTGAGAACTGAACTTCGGGAAATGGTGGTTAAAAAAGGATATGTTTTAACTGATAGTCGAATTGAAACTGATTATATTATGGATACTCCCGAGACGGCTTTCGGTAAAAATTTATTTCGAGTGCGCGATATGAATAATGCTGAAAGAAAGACAATTCTTTATACCGTTAAGCTTAAAGGGACTTCTACTGATTTCCAAGATTACACAGAGTATGAGATTACTCCGAAAGAAGATGGCGCTGACATTTTGGTGCGATTAATTAAAAATGTGTGCGGAGTAGAACTTGATGAGAGCATATTCAAAATTACAGATGTGAATAAAGCTTTGAACAAGTTGCTCCGTGAAGGTTTCATCATTAAACGAGCCTACCAAAAGAAGCGTGAGGCGTATTCCGATAAAGATACAAAGGTGTTGTTTGATATTTTTCCTGATCCGGTTGGAATGTTTGTTGAAATAGAAGCACGTAGCGAAGAAAACTTAAAATCTACAGTGGAGAAACTTGGATTAATGAATTGTCCTTTGGAATCAAGAAATTATGGGCAAATTATTAGAGAGGCCACATCAGGTAATAATCGCTTGATGTTCAAGTAAATATTTCGATATGGATATAGTGGGAAAATTTTTGGAAGGTTATGAGGATTCGATATGAGGATAATTATTGACGGTACTGTCGGGTGCGGAAAGACTTCTGTTATTTTGGGTGAATCGCAGAGAGACTCTGAACATAAGAGGTTTTTAGGGTTGGCAGATCTTGGGTATCCCGTTTTCACTGATCTCGTTATAAATGTGATTAAGCATATGAGAAATAGTGGTATTAACGATCCAAGTCAGAATTGGGACATTTTTTTCAAGATAGCTGTGCAGCATTGTATAAATAATTACAATAATGCAAATGTGGGAACAATCAATTTTTATGATAGAGGTATCTACTATCTTGAAATTATGGCGAAACGTTACGGGTGTATGATGCCATTGGAATATGATGATTTCTGCTCTAGGTTTCACTATGATAATCCTGTTTTTATATTTGAACCAATAAAAAGTCTTGATATGACACATCCACATAGTACTGACAATAAGCAGAAAGTATATACATGGGAAGATCGAGTTAGGCAGCACCATGAGATCGTGAAACTATACGAGAAAAAAGGGTATGAGACGGTTATTGTTCCATTAAAAAGCGATGATCCATACCGAAGTAATGATTATAGAGTACGATTTATTAAAGAACAACTTGGAATTTGATTTTGTAAGTTTATATGCATTTTTATTCTTAGAGTACGTTATTAGAACTATACAAATTTCTTTGTGGTGAGTAGCAGGTAATGTTAACGTCTATGTAATTAGTCACACAATTTGTAGGCTAATTATTATAACAGAAAATACGGCTGTTATTTTATCGTACACATTCGGTTCGCACGTCGTGTTATACAATATTTTTGGAGGCATCATTAGAATGTGTGAGCAGATGAGCCCCCTTGTTTGCAACGTATTTAAGCGTGTTTCTCACCATGTGTACAATACAACGTTGCTGCTCCGTTTTCGGAAATGCCGTAGAGATTGCATCCTTGATACCAGTTAAACCATCGGAGCAGAGAATGAGAATGTCCTGAACTCCACGATT
>UMEY01008499.1_pt1 | contig 59036 bp, 54 predicted proteins | sample 1964881 | NCBI WGS metagenome assembly UMEY01 (sample SAMEA4836033, study PRJEB28245) | human gut metagenome | biome: gut microbiome; material: fecal sample | place: Denmark | collected 2008 | reverse complement strand
GCCCTTCCGCTCCCAAAAGGGCTGCAAGGGGCGTCGCCAGAAAAATCCCCATGAGCAGATAAATAGCGGAGAAAAACCAGCCTGTGAGCATGGTTTTTGTGAATATCTCATGTGCCTGTTTTTTCTGCCCCTGAGACTGGGCAATGGTATACCGCACAGCGCCGCCCATAGCCACCATAAGCCCTGTGGCATTGACCAGAGAATACCCCGGAATGGCAATATTCAGTGCCGCCAGACCATCTGCCCCCAGCCTTGCCGCCACAAAATAGGTGTCCGCCAGAATATAAAAGGAAAGCCCCATCATCCCCAGTATATTGCTGGATACATATTTCAGATATTGTTTTCCCAACATGGTCATTTTCCTCCTAAACGTAAAAAATACCCCTACCCATTCCTGCTGCGACCTACCGGAATGGATACGGGTATTCTTGTTTTTCCACCCGGTGGCGGAAAAACCCCTCATATGACACGATTGTACCTGCACCTTACTATTTTGTCAATAAAAAATAAAAAAGACGGCATGATCTCACGCCGCCTTTTTCTCTGCGGATAACAGGACTTGAACCTGCACGGTTGCCCGCTGGAACCTAAATCCAGTGCGTCTGCCAATTCCGCCATATCCGCATAACGATATTATTGTACCGATTCTATTTCTGTCTGTCAAGAATCAAAAAAGAGCAAAAGCATAGCTTTTGCTCTTTTCAGTGAACCAGAAGGGATTCGAACCCCCGACCCACGGCTTAGAAGGCCGTTGCTCTATCCAGCTGAGCTACTGATTCATACCGAAGCGGGTGATGAGAATCGAACTCACGTGTTCAGCTTGGAAGGCTGACATTCTACCATTGAACTACACCCGCATACTGAACCAGGAGGGATTCGAACCCCCGACCCACGGCTTAGAAGGCCGTTGCTCTATCCAGCTGAGCTACTGATTCATTCATAATTCGGCAAGAGATATTATGCCATAAAAAACGGGTGCCGTCAAGGCTTTTTTCTGAAAAATCAGGAAAAAAACTGTTTTTTTCTGTACTTTCCGAAATACAGCTTCAAAATCATTCAAGGCTGTATTTCGTTTTTCCATCATTTTATCTGCTGCTTACGCATCCATAACGTTTACCAGTACCTTGCAGGAGCCCTCTGAGCCATCTTCTGTATTCAGATACAGCGTAAAATCTCCTTCCAGGCTGTGTTCATGACTTGTTGGGTCTAAATCTTCCTGTGCGAATGCTTCCTCCATCTGCAATGTACCGCTCATCCATTCACATCCGCAGGGATATTTCACCACATAGTCAAAAGAGGTTTTTCCGCCATTTTCCAGAGAAACCTGAAGCAGCCCCTTTTCATAACTGAAAACTGCTGTACCTTTCCCCTGAAACCGCAATGTCTGATCCATCAAAACAGCCGTTTCTGTTTCCCCAGAATCCACAGTTTCCTCTACGGAAATATCAGACGCTTCTTTCTGCGCCTGTTCTTTCGCACCGCATGCGGAAAAAACACTTGCCGCCATCAGAACAACTGCCAACAGTCTGCTGCCTTTTCTTTTCATAACAGCCCCTCCTGCTTTATCTTAAAAAACGTCGCTTACCCCTTCAGTCTGCAAAAAGGCATATCCCTGTGATATTCCATGATGGCGCCTTCCATTCTGCCGTTTTCCTCAATGGTAAGAATGCCAAATGTGGGAGGGGTACCGCCTCGTGGCATGGAAATGCTACCGGGATTAAACAGCATCACCCGTCCTCTGTCATCATAAACAGGACGGTGGGTGTGTCCAAAGAGCACCACATCCGCTCCCTGTTCCTCTGCCCAGTAGGAAATGCTGTCATAATTCCAGTACACCCGCTGTTTATGCCCATGGACAAGGAGCAGTTTTTTTCCGCCTGCGAATACCATTTTCTTATCAGGTGTATCCCAAGAGTAATCGTTGTTGCCCAGGACATAATGGAACGGGAGAGATGGAAATTCCTTTTTCAGTTCCATGGCGTCTGTATCATGGTCGCCCAGATGCAGCACCATATCCATCTGCCCGCCGATGCGCCGCAGCACCTCTCTGGCATTGTCCAGATAATTATGGGTATCGCTGAAAACCAGTATCTTCATGGTTTACAGCTCCTTTTTCAGCAGTTCTTTCATCTTCCGCAGGGCTTTGCCTCTGTGGCTGATGGCGTTCTTTTCCTCAGAAGAAAGTTCTGCCATGTATTTTTTCTGTTCGGGCACATAGAAAATGGGGTCATAGCCAAAACCATTTTCGCCAGTGGGTTCCCAGCCAATGATGCCTTCTACGGTATCCAAACTTACCAGACGTCTGCCGTCAGGGAAAGCCGCAACAATGCAGCTGACAAAACGTGCAGTTCTGTCTTTTTCTTCCACATCTTTGAGTTTTTCCAGAATGACTTTGAATTTTTCGGGATAAGGGGTGTCTTCTCCCAGGAAACGTGCGGAATAAATGCCAGGTGCTTTATCCAGATAGTCGATTTCCAGACCGGAATCGTCTGCCAGTGTGATCTTACCGGAGATTTCCATGACCTGTACCGCTTTTTTCATGGAATTTTCTTCAAAAGTCTTGCCATCTTCCACCACGTCGATGGTGATGCCTGCTTCTTCCATAGACACTACGTTTACGTTCATATCCGCAAGGATTTCGTTGATCTCCCGAATTTTCCCCTTGTTTTTTGTTGCAAAAATAATGGTTTCCATCTCTTGCTTCCTCCTTTATTTACAGTTCCAGACCATCCAGCGCCTTTTTCTGTAATGCCTGCAATTCACGATTGCCTTTTTCACCCAATGCCAGCAGCTGGTGCAGCTGTTCCTGAGAAAATGTGCCGTGTTCGCCTGTGCCCTGCAATTCCACAAAACCGCCTGCGTCATTGACAACGATATTCATATCCACTTCTGCGGCGGAATCTTCCACATAGCACAAATCCAGCATGGGTTCACCGTCTACGATACCTACGCTGATGGCGGAAATATAGTGGCGCAGAGGTGTTTTTTCCAAAACGCCTTCTTCCACCAATCTCTGGCATGCCATAGCAAGGGCAACAAAACCGCCTGTGATGGATGCGGTACGAGTGCCGCCATCTGCCTGAATGACATCACAGTCCACAGTGATGCTTCTTTCGCCCAAAGCTTCCAGATCCACTGCCGCACGAAGGGCACGGCCAATGAGTCGCTGGATTTCTGTTGCACGGGGATTCAGTTTCAGTTTGTTGATGTCACGTTTGTTCCGGCTGGCTGTTGCACGAGGCAACATAGCATATTCCGCTGTTCCCCAGCCGCTGCCGCTTTCCCGCAGGAAAGGGGGTACATTTTCTTCTACGGTTGCGTTACAAATGACTTTTGTATCGCCAAATTCTATCAAAACAGAGCCTTCCGCATACTTTGTAAAATTCTTTGTGATACGGATGGGGCGCAGTTGGTTGTTTTCTCTGCCGTCATATCTGCTCACGTTGTTTCCTCCTTTATTTTCCAAAAAAAACTCTGTTTAGGGGCATCTTCATAAGAAAACAAGGAAAGCTGAGATTCTTGTCATATAGAGGATTTCAGCTTTCTTATTTTTACGAAGAATGGATTTGATATGTTTTCTTCTGAAGACAGCCGTCGCAATTCCCCTTAAGAAATCAAGAAAAAAGAAAATCAAGGTTTTCTTAAGGGGAATTTGCTTTCATTATAGCCTGATTTTCCCCTTTTGAACAGCCCCACAGAAAAAAACAGGAAGATGCCCCATCTTCCTGTTTTCGTATGTTATCTTAATTTGTAATTGTTCATAGCATAAATGATACCATCGCCAATGGCTTTTGCTGCTGCATCCTGATAAGTTGCCTGAGAAATCTTCAGTGCGTCACCGGGATTAGAAAGGAAGCACGTTTCGATGAGGATAGCAGGTACTGTTGTGGAATTGAGGATCAACAGGTCGGGACGGGATTTCACGCCACGGTTTGTTGTGCTCAATGCGCCGGGCAGTCTGCTCTGTACTGCCTGCGCTGCCTGCAAGCTGGTCAATGTGCCGTTTCCGTCGTTGCTGTGGGCAGCGTACAGTGTTTCTGTACCGCTGGCAGAAGCCGCGCCTGCGTTCATATGGATGGAAACCATCAAGTCCGCAATCTGGTTGGCTGTTTTCGCACGATCCGCGTTGGCAGGTCTGCTGTCATCATCTCTGGTAAGATATACCTTGATGTTGGAATTGTTTTCCACATAAGATTTTACTTTCAGTGCCATGGTCAGGTTCATGGTCTTTTCTGTAAGACCATTGCCGCTGGTACCGGGGTCATTGCCGCCGTGACCGGCATCCAGCAGAAGGACTTTGTCGTATACCTGCTGGGGGTTCTTTGCCGTGATCTCATAAGCGCTGCCTGTATCCTTGATGGTATAGGCGCTGATGATGTTCTGGTTGAAGCGAATAACCGTATTGCCGCCGGTGGTGGAGATGGTAAAGGACTTAATCTGGCTGGTATTCACATTCAAAGTACCATAACCATATACATCAGAATAATCTCCGGGCAATGTCAGTTCGTAATATCCATCCAGATAAGCGTCTTTATGTTTGATGCTGCCAGTGTTGATGTTCTTTACTTTTTTCAATGTCAGTGTATTGGTACTGTCATTATAAGAAAGGTTTTCCAATGTGGATTTCTGGATAGTCACAGTCAGTTTTCCATTTTCTTCTTTCCATGTCATCTGTGTCAGATCACTTGCTTCCACTACCACGCGGAATGTGGTGCCGTTCATCCAGCCTGTTCTGACTTCGCTGACATATTCCAGACCATCTGTATTGATGATTTCATCAATACCATCTGCCTTTACACCGGGCATATCAATAACGGTGCGGTAAGGGTCTTGCATAGTGGTCACCGTTGCCCCTGTTGCGCCGCTGGCGTTGATGGTGACGGTTTCCGTATTGCCGCTGTGGCTGCTGGTGATGCTCTTGATCTCTACCTGTTCAAATGCCAGTGTCACCTGATTTTTGGCAGCGTTTGGCGTTACTTTGTATTCCATTTTGCCTGTCAGGTCAAATACCACACGAGTATAGGTTTCTCCGTTGTCCGCCGTATGCTGTGCAGTACGGATGGCAGTGACAAAAGGACTGTTGGTGGCAGAAATATTTGTAGACAATCCGTTTGTTGCGCCGTAGAAATCCAGTACTACTTTATTGTCGCTGACATAAACTTCTTCGCATCTGTTGAAAATACCTGTTGTTGTGATCACGAAATTCTGTGCTGCTGTTTTGGATGTGGGCACAGTCACACTGGATACTTTCCCTGTGGTAGCTGTGCTGGTTCCTGTATTGCTGCCTGTGCTGCCGCCTGTATTGGTTCCCGTATTTCCGCCGGTATTGGTTCCTGTATTGGAGCCAGTGCTGCCGCCGGTACTTCCGCCTGTGCTGGGCGCTTCCCCGATATATACGGTTCTGTTAGGATCATCCCATGTGACATCAATGTCCAGCGCTGTTGCCAGTGCACGAACAGGCAGCATGGTTCTGTCATTGACAATCATAGGTGCCACATCCATGGTGAAGGCTTCCCCATTTTTGTAGCCTGTTTTGCTGTCAATCTGGAATACCACCGTATGGGTATCGCTGACAGCATAGACCTGTTTTGCCGCTTCGTTCCATGTGACGGTACAACCAAGCTCCTCACAGATGCCACGCATAGGCAACATGGTTCTGCCGTCAATGCTCACCGCCGACATATTGGGGTCTGTATATTTTTCTCCATCAATCACAATGGCGATCTCTTTGGCGTTATAAGCATGATGTGCGCCATTATAAAACAAGCCCATCTGGACATTGGCGGCAAATGCCGTCGTCGTGTATAACAGTCCTGCTGCCAGCGTCGTCATCAGCAGACGTTTTCCTTTGTACCACATATTTTCCGCTCCTTTGTTCTTCCTTCTCTTTATCACACAAAACAGTATATCAAATTTTGTCGGAATGAAAAGGAAAAAGTTCCATTTGCAATGGAATTTTAATAAATTCCCACGAAACTGCCATGAAAACCTCATTTTTTGTCATTTTTGCCCATGAAAAAAAGAAGCGGAAAATCCGGCTGTCCGAACTTTCCAGCTTCTTTTGAAATTTCTTATTCCCCTTCGGCGTATTTCCAGAAGGCTTTCAGTTTTGCCATGACTTTTCCATGGACACTATCGGGAGGACATTCCCCATTTTCGTCTTTTTCTCCGGCAGGTGCGCTCATGAGGAGGGCAATGCCTTCGTCAATAGTAGAAATGGGATAGATATGGAATACGCCTTCTTTCACGGCTTCCACCACTTCATCCTTCAGCACCAAATCACGGATATTGGAAACAGGAATGATAACGCCCTGTTTACCAGTGAGTCCACGTTTCTTGCACAGGTCAAAGAACCCTTCGATTTTATATGTGACGCCGCCAATGGCCTGAATTTCCCCTTTCTGGTTGACAGAGCCTGTCACCGCCAAATCCTGACGGATGGGCAGTTCTGCCAGAGAGGACAGGATGCAGTACAGCTCTGTACTGGAAGCACTGTCCCCGTCAATGCCGTTGTAATTCTGCTCGAAGCAAACGCGGCAGGACAGAGAAAGGGGGAATTTCTGGGCATAGGTCTGCCCCAGATACCCAGTGATGATCTGTACCCCTTTGTCATGGGTCTGACCACTCATGCGGGCTTCTTTTTCGATGTTGACAATACCGGATTTGCCCACATAAGTGGTGGCTGTGATACGGCTGGGATTGCCGAAAGCATAAGAGCCCATATCCAGCACTGCCAGACCGTTAATCTGCCCCACTTCCGCGCCGTCCACGTCAATCATGATGACGTTTTCTTCCAGCATTTCATCCAGTTTTTCTTCATAAAGCCGCAGACGGTCTTCTTTTTCCACAATGGTTTTCTGCACATGCTTTGCCGTTACCATTTCCGCACCATCCAGTTTTGCCCATGCTGCCGCTTCCCCCAGAATTTCCGCCAGATGGTTGAATCTGGTGGACAGCTTGTTCTGCCGTTCCGCTGCACGAGAGGAATATTCCACCACAGCACAGACAGCGCTCACATCAAAGTCCATGGTTTTTTCCCGCATGGTAAAGCCCTTGATGAACTGGGCAATCTTCAGCATATTTTCCTGAGAGCGAGGCATTTCGTAGTCGAAATCCGCTCTGATTTTAAAGAATTTATCAAACTCCTCATCATAAGTGCTGAGCAGTTCATAGTAATAACTGCTGCCGATCATGATGATCTTGATATTGGCAGGGATGGGTTCCGGTTTCAGCGTAGGTGCCACCACTGTGCCCAACTGTTCCCGAATGGCATCCATGTTGATTTCTTTTGTCTTGATGACCCGGCGCAAAGCTTCCCACGCCTGAGGAGCGGACAAAATATCCTGTGCCTGCACGATAAGATAACCGCCGTTCGCCTTATGGAACAAACCGCTTTTGATTTTCATAAAGTCTGTGGTCAGGTTCCCAAATTCGCTGTCGTATTCCACTTCCCCCACCAGATTATAATAAGTGGGATTGAATGTAGTCACCACAGGGGCGCCTTTGGTTTCGCTGTTATCCACAATCAGGTTTACTTTATATTTCAGTGTCACATCTTCCGGCTGTTTTTTGGAAAGCATGGGCAACAGAGATGCCAGACCTTCTTCCCCATCTTCCTCATCCTCAAAGAACTGACTGATGTTTTCCAGTACATCTTCTTTCACAGCGTTGATATATGCCACTGCTTTTTCGTTCTGTTCATATTTTTCCTGGACAGCGCTCACATGGTGACCAATAGCAAACATGCCTACCTTATAATCCAGCTGGTCTACGCACCGTTTGGATTCCTTATCCAGTTCTCGGATGTCCCGCATGATGGCAGAAGCTTTTTCCTGAACGATCTGGGAATTTTTCTCAATGACATCTTTCACGTCTTCCGCAAGGTCGTCATATTCTTCCTCGCCAACAGGTTTCCCGTCTACCACAGGCATAAAGTAAATGCCGGAATTGGTGGTTTTCACTTGGAAATCGTTTTCCGCCGCTTCTTTGCTCATCTGATCCATGAGAGCATCCCGTTTTTCATCAAAACCACGAAGCAGTTCTGTTTTCTGCTTTTCGTAGTCCTCTGTACGAAATACTTTCTGAAGCTCTGTCTGGAAAAGCTGTACCAGCTCATTCATGTCATCCCGGAACTTTCTGCCTTCTCCCGCGGGAAAAGACAGCGCCAGAGGGCTTCTGGGGTTCTGGAAGTTATAAACATAGCACCAGTCCAGAGGCACATCCTCTGTTGCCGCCAAACGCTCTGTGCCGGCTTTGGCATAGGTGGTTTTCCCTGTGCCGGAGGGCCCTGACATATAGATGTTATAGCCTTTGATCTTCACATGGAGCCCAAAATCAAAGGCTTTGACGGCTCTGTCCTGACCAATGATGCCTTCCAAAGGTTCCAGCTCCGCAGTGGAGCGGAAAGAGAAATCATCAGCGGAGCAGCCGTTTTTCAGCTCTGTATAAGAAAGTTCGCGTTGCATATCCTTTCGCCTCCTTGCAAAAAATGCCGAAGAAAAGGGTTCTTCGGCATCTCAAAAATCAATCTTCCTGCCCTTCATAAAAAGGCGTATATTTCCACATAATGACTGCGTCCTCGTGGGTATCGGGGTAATAATTCTTCCGCAGACCTTCGGCACGGTAACCATGTTTATGGTACAGATGCTGGGCGGGCGCATTGCTGATACGCACCTCCAGGGTAATACCAATCATTTCTTTTTCCAGGGCAACCTGTTCCAGCTGTTCCATAAGGGCATCACCAATGCCCTGTTTTCGGTAATCCTCCAGCACCGCCACATTGGTGATATGGCCTTCGGTGATGACATGCCACATACCTGCGTAGCCCACGATTTTCCCGTCTGCCACTGCCACATAATAAATGGCAAGGTTATTTTCTGTCATTTCCCGTTCAAAGTCTTTCCGTGTCCAGGGAATAGAAAAAGTCGCTTCTTCCACAGCCAACACGCCGTCAATATGCTCCACTGTCATGGGGATGATTTCAAACATGTTCCGCTGCCTCCTTTTCCAGACGTTCTTCTCTTTCCCTCTCTGCCTGTGACTTCCGCAGATAAATCAATTCCAGTTCGTTGCCGGAAATGGCTTTGCCTTCTTCCGCCATCACTTTACCGTAAGCCGCCACTGCCGCTGCACGCTGCAACGCGCAGTGAGCAGGTGCAAAGTGGAAGTTGGCATTTTTCGCCAGTTTTTCTTTATGCACGGGAACGCCATCTCCCAGGAAAATCACATCCCGCTGAAAAGAAAGTGCTTTGTCGATGATAACGTCGATGCCTTCTGCCATATACTCTGTCAGAGGCACCAGTTTTTCTCCCTGCCATTCATAGAAGCAAGCATAAACCTGCTGCCGTCTGGCGTCCATAATGGGGCAGACGATAGCGCCCGTCATAAACATATGATATGCCAGAGCATCCAAAGTGGGAACGGCAAGAAGGGGCTTGTTCAGTCCCAGACAAAGACCTTTTGCCGTTGCGGCGCCGATGCGCAGCCCTGTAAAAGAGCCGGGGCCAACAGCGCAGGCAATATAATCCACATCTTTGGGATCGGTATTTGTTTTTTCGCAGATTTCCGCCACCATAGGCAGAATGGTCTGGCTGTGTGTCAGTTTATCATTCTGGGTAAATTCCCCAATGAGTTTCTCATCTTCAATAAGGGCAGCGCTTGCAGTCTGTCCCGATGTATCGATTGCCAGTATTTTCATGCTTCCACCTCCTGCCGCAGGGTAATTCTGCGATAGTCCTCGCCTTTTGCAAAATCCTTTTCCACTGTCAGCCAGATGGCTTCCTTTGGAATCAGGTCGGGGAACAGTTCCGCCCATTCCACCAGGCAGACACCGTCGCCGAAAAAGTATTCTTCGTAGCCAATGTCGTCCATTTCTTCCTCACAGGAAAGACGGTACACATCAAAATGATAAAAAGGCAGGCGTCCGTCATGGTATTCATTGACAATGGTAAAAGTAGGGCTGGTGACGTGATCCGTCACCCCAAGCCCTGCCGCAAAGCCTTTGGTAAACACCGTTTTTCCAGTGCCCAGATCCCCTGTCAGGCAGAAGATCTGTCCCCTTTGGGCGTTTTTGCCCATTTCTTCTCCCAAAGCCGCCGTTTCCGCCGGACTATGGGTTTCCCAGATTTTTTCCATAATAGCCCCCCAGTTTCTCTTTAGTACATGAAGATGGCTGTGATACCTGTGTCGATTTCCTTGGATTCCTTGCCATCGTAGTAGTACAGATCGCCTCTATTGGCTGTATAATCGTAGTTTTTCAGATAAGCCAGCCTACCGTTGTATTTGTACTGCATGCTGTAAACGCCGCTGTCGATGAGTGTATCTTCGCCGTTTGCCATCACATGCAGATCGCCGTTGCCATTCTGCTGGTCGATATTGTTGATATAGTATACAGCGTTCTGGTCAACAGCAAAGTGTACACCGCCAACGCTTTCCACTTCCACAGGATCACCGCCGTCCCAGACACCCATGGTGCCCAGACCGTTTTCGTAATCCTTGAAGTACGCCACATCATGGGTAGTACCCAGGAAGTCTGCCGCTTCCACATTTTCCATGGTGAAGGAAGGTTCCGCACCCAATTTCGCAATATTCAGCATAGTTGCGCCAGTCAGTGTGTCTGTTTCGTAATAACCTACCATGGTACCGTCATCAGAGAGGAATACATTGGCAGGAGAAATGTTTTTGCCTTCCAGCTGCCAGCTGCCGCCGGTAGCATTAACCACCAAAATCTTTGGTTCTGTATACATCAATGTCATATAGTAGCCCCGTTCTGCGTCTTCCAGGCTTCCCAGCTGGGAAATGGGCATTTTTTCCATATCGCCGGCTGCGTAGCATACAGCATAAGGTCTGTCATTTTCCACGGAAACAGCAGAAATGGTGCCCGCAGCCACTTCTGTCAGCTTGCCATTGCTGTACATATATACTTTCTGGAGTACAGGTTCAAAGCCTTCGCCGCCTTCCATGGCTGTACGGATGGCATCACGCTGGAGTTTTGCCTGGTAAGCGTCGCCGTCTGCTTCTGTCAGCAGTGCGTCGCTTTCTTCCAGATCGTCTTCGATGATGGAGTCATATGTTACCAGACCTTCTGTGGGGCCCATCAGCAGTACGTCTTTGCCGTTGGGCATAACTTCCAGATAAGTCACTTCGTCCATGATCTTCACAGGTTCTGTACCGTAAGCATAAACGAATGCCGCATAGCCTTCGCCTTCCGCCCCTGCGAAATAGATTTCGCCTGTATCGCTGGTCATCATGGCTGTTGCAGCGTTTTCATGAATGCATACAGCTTCTTCGCCTTCGGCTGTGCCTTTTGCGTAAAGAGCTGTGCCGTTGTCACCGCTCTTGCGGTACATAACAAAGCTGCCGTCATTGCTGATGGCATAAGAGCCGCTTTCAGGCAGGATATTGGATTCCACCAATGTGGAAGTGCCATTTACAAACTGATACAGATCAGCCGCGCCGTCTGCGGTTGTTTTTACAAAGATAGCAGCTGCGCCATCTTTTGTGGGCATATAGTCCGCTACGGCTTCACCCACCAGAACGCCTTCGCTATCGGCATTTACACCTTTGTAATACAGGTCAAATGTGCCGTCTGTCCGCACATTGGTGCTGTAATACAGACCGCTGCCGTCTTCATTAAATGTGGTACCCCATGCGGAATAGTACTGGTTGTACTGACCGCCGGCGGAAATGCCTTCCGCTGCCACATAAGTGTCGTTTTCCAGATCGTAAATATACAGGTTGTTGTCCTTTGCGTAGGCAATGCCTTTGTCTGCATGGACTTCACCCACAGGACCAACCATTTTCCAGCACAGTGCCAAAACACCGATGAATACCAGCAGACCCACAATGATGCCAACGATATTGCTGCCGGATTTTGCGGGAGCCGCTGTCTGCACAGGCGCTGGTTCCACAGGCTCTGCCGCTGGTTCCTCTGCTGTTTCCGCTTCTTCTGTCACTGTTTCTGCTTCCACTGTTTCTTCCTGCTGTACTTCTGCTGCCGCTTCTTCTGCGCTCTGCACTTCTTCCGCTGCCTTTGTTTCCTCGGGCATCTGCTGTGCCTGATCCTCCGTCAGGGAAAGATCCTTCTTTTCTTCGTCCATATTTCAGGAACCTCCTTCAATTAAAAATATCTGTTTTTGACAGCCAACACTGTCCGCCCCAGCCGTTTCGTTCTTCGCATTGTCGGACTATCGACAGACCGACACAAAAAAACAGGCACGTCAACAACCAGCCGCTTTTTCTGCCGTTGTTTTCCCTGCCGTTTTTGTTTCCGTTTTCTGCCCAAAAACAGTCTCTTGCCCACGGAAAAAGCTCTGTGCAGCATTTTCCATGCAAAAAGACCGTCTTTGCCATATTTTTCTATCATTTTGAAATTCAGATTCATCATGATTCCCCTTCCCGAAACCGGTACTTTATTATACCACAGTTGTTTCTTCCTTACAAGAAAAGGGACTTTTTCCAAGGAAATTCTCATCTTCCTTGGAAAAAACAGTAAATTATTAAAAAATTATTAACAATCGTAAAAAATACGTAACTTTTAGTTTACAAATTTTGGATTATTTAGTATACTAATTCAGGATAAAAAAGACAGAAAGGTGATCTCATGGAAGAAAATCAAAACTTCTCCAAAGATAACAATACAGAAAACATTCTGACAGAAAATACAGAAAACACACAGACAGAAGCAAAGGCGGACAAGCATCTGCTGACACTGCATCTGTCCCATAAAAACGGCTCCAAAACCCTGCACCTGAAAAAAGGCCATCTCATTGCCGCATCCGTAGCGGCTCTGATCGTGCTGGGCGGCGGCGCTTATGCGGGTGTTTCCTATTTGCAGACACAGAACCGTCTGACAAACTCTCAGCAGCAGCTGGCAGAAATGGAAAAAGAAAACCGCAAACTGACCCAGCGCACAGAAATGCTGGAAAATGAAAACGAAGAATACACCCAGCACATCAACGAAATCCAGATGAAAACAGAAGAACTGGAAAACAAGATGACTGAACTGGAAAATACAAAACAGAGCCTTGCGGAAGAAATCAACAACATGAGCGGCAGCACCACTTCCACCACAACTACCGAAAGTACGGAAGAAGTCGCTGCAAAGAGCAATGACACTGCTTCCACAGAAGCGGATCTTTCCACCGCATGCCTTTCCATTCTGGAAAACGGCAGTACATCTCAGTCCGGTGAAAAAACATTCACCACCATTGTCACAACTTCTTACAACAAAGCAACCTCCCTTTCCGCCCAGCTGGATAAAATGAATGTGATGCTGGATCTGACAGGCGCTTCCTTTGTAGATGTGGCAACAAATGTAACAGAAACACTGGCGCAGTACAGCAGCGTACCCATGGGCTATCCACTGGAAGAATATGTGATTTCCACAGAATTCAATCCTGACGGCGATCCTTCCATCAGTGATGGCCGTGTCCATAAAGGCGTTGACCTTTCCACCAGAAGCCAGATCCTGCCCATCAGTGCAACAGCGGCAGGTATTGTTGTAGAAGCTGCCTTCCATAATGACTATGGTTATTATGTGAAAATCGACCACGGCAACGGTTTCACGACACTGTATGCCCATAACTCCGAAAATCTGGTAGAAGTTGGCGACACCGTGAAAAAAGGCGATGTCATTGCCATGACTGGTTCCACCGGCATGTCCACCGGCATCCACTGCCACTATGAAATTCAGCTCAACGGCATTTACCAGAATCCGAAAGATTACGAATAATCACTGGCTTGATAAAAAAGAACTCTCGCTGGAATCCTTCACAAAGGATTCCAGCTTTTTTTATTTTATCAGGATTTTACGCTATTTTGGCATTGTTCTATTTTTTGTAAAAAATCCCTGCGCAAAATCCTACCTTTTCACTTTGTCATGTGGTAGAATAAGCATACAAAGGAGCGTATTCCTTTCATCTTAAAGCAATCTTAAAGATTTTTTCCCTGTTTTCTTAAAGGGAATATTGATACAATAAAAGCAGAACTTCGGAGGTGTATGAACCATGTATAATATCTTGATTTGTGACGACGAAAAGGACATTGTGTCCGCTTTATCCATTTACCTTTCTACGGAAAATTATAAAATCTTCACGGCTTTTACGGGAAAAGAAGCATTGGACGTTGTTGCCCATAACGACATCCATCTGGTACTCATGGATGTCATGATGCCCCAGATGGACGGCATTTCCGCCACAGCGAAGCTGCGGGAACAGTACAACATCCCCATCATTCTGCTGACAGCGAAAAGTGAGGACAGTGACAAGATCCTTGGGCTGAACATCGGCGCTGACGACTACATCACAAAGCCCTTCAATCCCATCGAGGTTTTGGCAAGGGTCAAATCCCATCTGCGCCGCTACACTTCTTTGGGCGGTATGGCCAAAAAAGCTTCCCATCTGGTCATCGGCGGCATTGATCTGGACGATGATTCCAAGACCGTTACCGTGGACGGAGAGCCTGTTTCCCTGACACCCAGTGAATACAACATCCTGAAACTGCTCATGGAAAACCCCGGACGGGTATTCTCCTCCAATCAGATTTATGAACAAATCTGGAACGAGGACGCTTACGGCTCCGGCAGCGTAGTAGCCGTTCATATCCGCCATCTCCGTGAAAAAATCGAAATCAATCCCTCTGAACCCCGTTACCTGAAAGTGGTTTGGGGTCTGGGGTATAAAATGGAGAAGGAGGCGAAGGAATGACAAAAGTGACCCACAATCTGGGAATCAAAGTGATATGCATCTTTCTGGTGATGATCACAGGCATAACCGCCTTTTTCAGCATTGTCGGGATATTATTCGCCGGAGAAAGCGGCATTTTCAGCGATCAGAAAAAATCCTATTACGATACTCCTTGGTGCGAAAACACCACATACAGTTATTCCGATAATGTAGTGCGCTGGTATGTAGATGGTGCGGGACCAGAAGAAATCGCCCAACTTTTTTCCAACGGCAAGACCAATTTCGCCTTTGAACTTTATGACTATAACGGGAGTCTGGTAACCAAAAGCGAAAAACCTGAAAAAATCGGTCTGACTACATCTTATTCCTTCTACTACAATGAAGCGCTGGACGCAAACGGCGAATATGCCTATTTTGACAATCCCGTTGCCTATACAGTGGTTGGCTATGTGGCAGACCCGCTCTCCGCGCCGGATAACTACTGGCTCACCTATCGGCTCTATAATCTAACCATGTCATTGGGTTACTGGCTGTTCCTCATTGCCCTGGTGAGTCTGCTCATACTGGCGGCATCCTTCATTTACCTGCTTTGTGCCGCAGGTCATCGAGGCGAGAGTGAAGAAATCATCTTAAACGTACAGGATCGCATTCCGCTGGATATTTACCTGCTGCTATGGTTTGGCATCACATCCTTGACCATTGGCATCCTTTCTGGCGGCGCTTATTACGGCAATCTGGATGTTTCCCGTATGATGTCCGTCTTTTTTGGATTTTTCATACTGGAAGCCATGTTGCTGGCATTGATTATGACCATGTCCACCCGTCTGAAAAAAGGCGGCTGGTGGCGGAACGCTCTGGCCTATTATGTGGTAAAATTCATCTGGCAGGTGTGCAAAGCCATTCTCAGCACCATTGGTGATGCCATTCACGCTTTGCCCAGCACATGGAAGGTTGCAGTAGGCTGGCTGGTGGTATCCTCCATCTATCTTACCAGCACCTATGCGGCAGGCGTTGTGATGATCCTGAATTTTGTCCTGCTCATCGTGTTCTGTTCCGTTGCGGCACAGTGGCAGAAATTGAGCCGGGCAAGCAAACAGCTTTCCGCCGGCAATCTGGAATATAAGGTAGATACCAAGCGCATGTTCCGTTCCTTCCGCCAGCATGGGGAAGATCTGAACAATATTTCCGAAGGCATTGCCATTGCTCTGAATCAGAAAATGAAAAGTGAACGTCTGCGGACAGAGCTGATTACCAACGTATCCCATGACATCAAAACACCACTGACATCCATCATCAACTATGTGGATCTGCTGAAAAAAGAAGAACTGACCGGGCAGGCTTCCGCTTATGTGGAAGTGCTGGATCGTCAGTCCCGCCGTCTGAAAAAACTGACGGAAGACCTTGTGGAAGCCTCCAAAGCATCCACTGGCAACATCCACTGTTCTCTGGCCTGCACAGACATTGTGGAACTGGTACAGCAGGCTGTGGGGGAATACGAAGAAAAGCTGGCGGCATCCCAACTGGAAGCCATCATCAGCGCACCAGAAAACGAAATCGTTTATGGTCTGGTGGACGGCAATCTCATGTGGCGTGTCATGAGCAATCTGCTGAGCAATGCCTGCAAATATTCCCAGCCCAATACCCGCGTTTATATACAGGTAAAACAAAATGCGGATCAGGTATTTGTTACCGTTAAGAATATCTCCCGGGATCAGCTGAACATCGACCCGGACGAACTGATGGAACGTTTTGTCCGCGGTGACAGCTCCCGTTCCACAGAAGGCAGCGGTCTGGGACTGAACATCGCCCGTTCCCTGGTGGATCTGCAGAAAGGGAAGTTCTCCCTTTCCATCGACGGCGATCTGTTCAAGGCGCAGGTGCGTTTCGCACGAGCGTCACTGCCGGAAGCGCAGCCCCAACCCGCTCCCGAAGAAATAACAGCAGAAAATTAACATTGCAAAAAAGATAACAATTTCATCCCCTGGCAACAGAACAGACAAGAGATGCTTTCCATTCTTTCGTCTGTTCTGTTTTTCTTTGCCTTCCTTCCCGTTCTTTTCAGAAATTCCCTTTTTTTTATCTCTTTAGAACACTTCCCCACTGCTGCCTCCAAACTTTGATGTTTTCCCGTTTTTTTGCACGCAAAATATTGATTGTTCGTTTTTTCATACTTTTTATTTGATAAAAAATATACGATCTTTTTGGCTTTCCCAAGACGCCCCACTTGGAGAAAATGCGGGAAAAGTCCTGTTTCTTCCTGTTCCCGCTGGTTTTCCCCCCACTTTTTATGGTTTTGCATTCAAAAATGTACTTCCTGCCATATTGCCGTATTCAGAAAAAATCAACAGTAAAACAGCTTTTCTTTCCCCAACAATATTTCCATATTTGATGAACTCCTTTTCATTACTTATGGTGTAAACTTAATAAAAACCGTCTCCTATATCGTTTTCTTGCCAAAAGTATACGAAATAATACACAAACTTACCACACTTTGTAGAAATTTTCACAGTGCTACTTGCTTTTCCTGCCAAAAGTGATATACTATTATTGCAAGCAGAAGCGAAACCAAGTCCTTTCTATCGTGAAAATGGACAGATAATGAACTTTTGTTCATTCAATGAAAGGAATTCGCTTTCTCACAGGCAAAGAAACGATTTATTGTAAAAAATATCAATAAAAAGGAGAAGTGAAAGACATGAGAATTTCCGACAGAGTGCAGGCAATGCAGAACTCCCCTATTAGAAAATTCAACCCTCTGGCTGACGCTGCAAAAGCAGAAGGCGTAAAAATTTACCACCTGAACATCGGTCAGCCCGATATCGAAACACCTTCCGTATTCTGGGAAGCAGTAAAAGGCTTTGACCAGAAAGTACTGGCTTACGCTGGTTCTTGGGGTCTGCCTGAACTGCAGGACGCTATCGTTGAATACTTCAAGAGATTCGATATGAATCTGGAAAGAAACGACGTTCTGATCACAAGCGGCGGTTCCGAAGCACTGACACTGGCTTTCCTGTCCATCATCAACCCCGGCGATGAAGTTATCGTTGCTGAACCTTACTACACAAACTACCTGACATTCATTCAGGCTGCTGACGGTGTTGTAAAACCCGTTACAACATACGCTGAAGAAGGTTACAAATATGCTATCAGAGAAAGACTGGAAGCTGTTGTAACAGACAAAACAAAAATGATCTCCATCGTTAACCCTGGTAACCCCACAGGCTGCATCCTGTCCAGAGAAGACATGAGAGTTATCGCTGACTTCGCAAAAGAACATGATCTGTGGATCCTGGCTGACGAAGTTTACAGAGAATTCGCTTATGACGGCAGAGAAATGACATCCTTCGGTCAGATCCCTGACATCGAAGACAGAGTTATCATCATCGACTCCGTTTCCAAGAGATTCTCCGCTTGCGGCGCTCGTATCGGTTGCATGGTATGTAAAAACAAAGAATACATGGCTCAGGTATTCAAGATTGCTATGGGTCGTCTGTGCGTACCTACGCTGGACATGGTTGGCGCTACTGCTATGTACAAACTGCCTGCTGACTTCTTCAACAGCGTAAGAGCTGAATATGAACACAGAAGAGACGTTACATTCGAAGCTCTGAAGAAAATCCCCGGCGTTGTTTGCGAAAAACCCGGCGGTGCTTTCTACATCACATGCAAACTGCCCGTTGAAAACACAGAAGATCTGCTGCTGTTCCTGCTGAAAGAATTCAGAGAAAACAACGAAACAGTTATGTATGCTCCCGCTGAAGGCTTCTACGCTACACCCGGTCTGGGCAAAAACGAACTGCGTATCGCTTACATCCTGAACGCAGACGATATGGCTAGAGGTATCGAACTGCTGGGCAAAGGTATCGAAGCTTACAAAGCAGCTGGCAACAAATAATTCAACTGCAAAATCAGCCATTTGATTATGGTATTGCCTACACACAAAAAAACAGAGAGAAACGCAAGTTTCTCTCTGTTTTTCTTTTACAGAAACGCCGCAAAAAAAGAACGAAATGCACAAAGCAACTTCCCCTTAAGCAAACATTGTTTTTTCTTTTCCTTGATTTCTTAAGGGGAATTGCGACGGCTATCTTCATAAGAAAACATAACAAAAAATCTTAATAAAAAATAAGAAAGCTAAAATCCTTTGTTATGATAAGGATTTTAGCTTTCTTTGTTTTCTTATGAAGATGCCCCTAAGATTTCGTTCTCTTTTTTTCTTCTGAAAATTATTCTTTTGGTTTGGCTTCTGCCCATGTATGACGGTGCAGCTCCCCTTCCTGGAGCATGCCGGGAAATCCCTGCTGACGCAGAGCCTCATAAATGATGATGGCTACGGAATTGGACAGATTCAGGCTTCTTGCCGCTTCCAGCATGGGAATACGGATTGCGGTATCCGGATATTGCAGCAGGATTTCCTCAGGGATGCCTGCACTTTCCTTTCCAAACATCAGATAGTCATTTTCCCCAAAAGACACATCTGTATAAACATGTTTCGCCTTTGTGGTTGCCATCCAGATTTTCGCATTAGGGTTTTTATCCAGAAAGTCCTGAAAATTCTCATAATACCGAATGTCCAACAGCTTCCAGTAATCCAGCCCAGCCCGTTTCAAATATTTATCCTCTACGGAAAATCCCAGAGGCTTAATCAGATGCAGTACCGTATTGGTCACGGCACATGTTCTGGCGATGTTGCCTGCGTTCTGAGGAATTTCCGGTTCTAATAACACAATGTGCACGTTTTGCCCTCTTTTCTGTCGATTTTGCCTCTCATTTTAGCATAAAATTGAAGTTTTTTCAATATTTCCACTTTCTGGTACTTGACGCATTCCTTTTTATCCTTTATTATTATATAAGAATAATTATTAGTTAGGAGGGTTGCCTATGAAAGAAACGGCACAAGTGCTGCGAGAAAAAGGGCTCAAGGTAACACCCCAGAGAATCGCTGTCTATAATATGCTGCTGCATTCGACAGAACATCCCAATGCGGAAACCATTTACCGCACATTGGAAGCCACCAATCCTACCATGAGCTTGGCTACTGTATATAAAACTCTGGACTTTTTCAAGCACCTTGGACTGGTACAGGAATTAAATGTGGGGGAAGGAAGCGCCCGCTATGATGCGCAGGTTCACTGCCATCCCCATACGGTCTGCACCGTTTGCGGCTGCGTTTCAGACTTATACAACGAAGAATTGACAGACCTCCACAAAAAGCTTTCCAAACCACTGGATTTTGAAGTAACATGTGAACAGTTGATTCTTTACGGAAAATGCGCTGCCTGCAAAAAGGCAGAGGAAGAAGCATAAACTTTTTCATACAACATCCAAACATAACAGGAAGGTACAAAGCAAAATTTTGTACCTTCCTGCTTTTTTATTTTCGCATTTTCTGCGTGTCCTGTAAATACAGCACAGATTCTGACAAGTATTCTTCATAATATGTATAGAAGTTCTGTATCCGTCGCTGTGTCTGCTCATTTTGGATAACATCGGGATTCTGCCGGAAATATGTCTGCAAATAATCTTCCCAATCTCCATTGACATAACCGCTGACATCATAAGCCACATATTTTTCGTCCTCGAATACTTTTCTCTCTTCCAAATCCTCAAATAACACCGTCTGACCATGAATAAAAGCACAGGCATCATCTTTTTGGGTTTCTTCTCTATCGTAAATCATGACATAAAACAACGGCAATTCCCTGGCGCCGTCCACATAGTCCTTCAAGGGCACCAGCACAGACAGCACCATGGCATATTCTCTTTTCGCGCCAATGAGTCTGCCAAAACTATCATAAGTGCTCCAATTCAGCTCCATCAGTTCATACTGTTTTTCAGAAGGGATCGTTTCATCCCATATCACACCTTTGGGCGGGTCTTGCACCGTCAAACATATTTCTGTCTGAATACGGTTTCCTGGCAACACTGGTGATACTGATGATACAACTTGTCCTTTTTGGAATTCCGGCAGATTTTCATAAGCTTGCTGGTAGGCTTCCTCCAATGCCGTCTGCTGGTATTTTTCCTGAGCAGACTTCTGGAAATAAAATGCCAGACTTTCTTCTACTTCTTCTCCTTGCAAATCTGCTTCTGGTTTCGGATATTCCATGACTTCCGCCGCAACAGACATACCCGAAAAATCTATACTGCATTTCCAATCCTGACCGAAAGCAAAACCGTTATTGGTCAATATCAATTCATACCAGTCATTTTCCAGAGGCTCCTCCAACTGCGACAGATCATAAGCATCTGACAAATCTATGGTCATGGTACCTTGGGAATGAGCGGCAATGTCTGTATGTTGAAATGTAACCTGTCCGTCACCTTTTCGAGGAATTTCCATGCCCGTTTTATACCGCATGAGCCGCAGATCTGGCTGGAAAGAAATGTTCCGATCCGACTCATTTTCCACCCACACAGAAACAATGCCCTTCCCTTCATATGTTCCTCGCAGCCGCACTTCATCTCCCTTTAAAGAAGAAAATTTTGCCACAGCAAAGCCTGTCACCATCAAAAAACAGAGAAGCGCCGCAGCCAAGATCACAGCTTTCCGCAAGCCCATCTGCCGCTTTTTCTGCTCTGGAAAATGTACCCCCGTTTTTTGAGAAAATATCTCCTGAATATGTTCCAGATTTTCCTGCTGGAATTTCTGCATCCTCATCCCTCCTGTTCCATTCGCTTCCGCATTTTTGCCTTAATACGGTAAAGCCGATTTTCTATCTGTTTGACAGACAACGCCAATGCCACCGCCATTTCCTTGGGCTTTTGCTGGTAAACATACCGCCGCAGCAGGATTTCCCTCTCTTCTTCCGTCAACCCTTCCAAAGCTGCCCGAAGCCCCTCTCTTTTTTCCATTTCCGGCTCCACACCCATTTCTTGCGCCAAAACCGTTTCCTCCAAAGGAATGGTCTGTATCTTTGTTTTTTGGCGATAGCGGTCAATGGCTTTGTTTCTGGCAATGACAGACAGCCATGCTTTCAGATTGCCCCGGCTTTCATCATATTTCTGGGGATGTTCCCATAAATCAATGAATACATCCGCCACACATTCCTCCATATCCTCAGTAGTCCCTACCTGACTGAGCACCGCTCCCACAATAGACCACAACAGCCGACTATAACGGCAGATGATCTTCTGCATTGCCTGTTCATCTCCAGCCTTGATAGCATCCATGATATTCTTCTCCTGCAATCCACACCCTCCTTTCTGAAACTCCCTTCTCTTATAGTACGAAAAAAATCAGAAAATCACTTCCCAAAATCAATATTTCTTCTCCCTGTTTTTCATTGACGTTCAAATGTGCGTTATGTTATAATATCGATAGACGATATCGACACACGATATACAGATGCTTTACAAAGGAAGTGATGGCTTTGGCAAAAAAATCACTGGAGATCTTAACAGAAACCATGTTTTATGTCTTGATGGCATTTTTGAAAACAGATATGTGCGGCACTGACGTTGCCGCTTTCATCGACCGGAAAACAAAAGGCCGTATTCAGATGGGCCCCGGCACCCTGTACACCATACTGGCGAAATTCCAGTCAGAAGGTCTTTTGGAGGAAACGGAAATCCAGGGACGAAAACGTACCTACCGTATCACCTATCGGGGACGGCACATCTACGCCGAGGAAGTGGAACGGCTCCGCCGCTGTCTGCTGGATGCGGAGGAGGCGCACACAGAGTTGTAAACAAAAGGAGGGGCTTTCTATGAAACATCATTTGTATTTACCGACTTTCCTGCCAGTTTCCTTTCCTGATGCCATGGAAACCTTTCTGGAGGACATGACGAAAAAAGGTTGGTTCCTGAAAAAAGTAGGCTATTTCCTGTCTTTCCGTCAGTTTGAAAAAGGTACCCCTGCCCCTGTTCGCTATCGGCTGGAACCCGTTCCCGATACTGTACGGACACCTTCTGCGGAAATGGTGCAATTCTATGAAGATTTCGGCTGGAAATATCTCACGACGTTTTCCCATTTCTTCTTCATATTCGTTGCGGAAAATCCCGATACACCGGAAATTCACTGTGACCCGCTGGTACAGGCAAAAGGCTACAAACGGATGTGCCGAAATTTCAGCGTATTTGGATTGGCTTCCCTTACTTTGCTGGCAATCTTTCTGGGGATTCCCCCGTATCATCCAGCGTTTTTATTGGAGTGTCCACGTTTTTCTGCTTTTGCTCTGGTAACGCTGTTGGCCTTTGCTATTTTGATTCTTTGGTTTGTGCTGCAGCTTTGGAAAATTTACAGAAATCTTTCTCAGGGAAAACCCCTCAGTCACCGCAAAGGATACCTGCACATCTTTTCTTTGCAGACCATTATACTTGTGTTGTTGGTTTTGTTCCTGCTGCCTTTCAGTGATAAACTGGTGGAATGGGATGAAAACGACCAAATCACCCAAGCATTGACGGCTGTGGAAGAACCCCTGCCCTATGTACCTTTGGCGGAAATGGGCATTTCTCCCGACTGGGTGCAGACCCCTTACGACCCTATTACCATTGGTGGCAAGAACAGCGATTCCAATTATGTACGCAGCCGCTCGAACGTTCTTGCACCTGCCACATTCCAGATCAGTCAGACGGCTTATCACACAGACCCCAACATGCCAGCCGTTGCCACATCTATGACTTCCTATTATGGGGAAATGGCAAATTCTTTTCTGGCAAAAGTCGTCGGCATGGATTTTGCAAATCTCTATGCAGATACCCCGGCATATCGGGATATAAAATGGAAAAGAACCCCTTTCCCTGTCTGGTTTTTCGGAAGCCTATTATGGAAATATCCTTGGCAATACACAGATTCTTCTGCTGCGACAAGAAAATCGTCTGCTGGTCGTTCATTACGCCGGCGACGCTTCTCTGAAAGACCATGTAGAGGATTTTGCGGAACTCTTTACACAAACATACACACCTTTGCAAAAAGGAGGAGAATAACATGGCATATATTCGTCGCTTGATTCCCTGTGCCCCTTATGAAATCAAGACTTTTGAAGCTTGGCTGGAAGAACTGGCGCAAGAAGAAGGGTTATTTCTGGTTTCCTGCCGCCGCGCCTTTGCCAAGTTTGAGAAAGGCACACCAAAACCCATGCGCTATCGAGTAGACGCAGACCCAGATCGCTGCTGGGACCCCAGTCGGGAACGACAACAGCTTTATGAAGAATTTGGCTGGAAATATATCGACAACCGTTCGGAACATCTGGTGGTCTATGGCACCGATGATTTTTCTCTGCCGGAACTGCACACAGATGCGGAACTGCAATTGGAGACCCTTGGGAAGCTTCAGAAAAAATGTCTGCGGAGGGCGCTCCTTGTGTTCTGCCTTTTCCCCCTATGGCTGCTTTTACATATTTCCGCCGGCAACTGGCTTTACTGGCTGCACCATTCCGCTTTGATCTCAGCTTTTGTCCTGCTTCTGTTTTTTTATTTTCTTGATACAACGAAGGAAATTCGACAGCTGCAAAAACTGAAAAAGCAGATCTTTAAGGAAACAGACGTGACCGAAACAGAGGATTTCCACAAAGCAAAAAGAAAACTACTCCTTCGGACATGTTGCCGCATCACCGCAGAAGTTTTCCTCTTTCTGTTCCTTCTGTCTCCTTTTTGGATACAAAACTGGAACGAACGCATTCCCTTGTCTGCGCAGAACAGCACAGAGCTTCCTACGCTCACCCCTGCCGCTTTTGGAAGCCATAAAAATCTATCGGATAGCAGCTATTTTTCCTACTACACCTCATTTCTGGCTCCTGTACAGTATGAAATTTTTCAAATCAGTGACGATTTTTATTTGGATACCCAGTATTTCCAATGTCAATCAGAATTTCTGTCCGAAAGCATCGGCAAAACTTATCTGATGACAGAAGCCGACAACAACCTGAACAAAACGGAAACACAAACTCTCGCCGATGGTACCAAACTGGAGTACCAGGCAAAAGACTTTCAAAACTATCTTGTCATCCAAAAGGGTTCCCGTATCTTGCTTCTCAAATCTTATACCGAAATCGATCTTTGGGAAAATCGCGAAAAGTTTCTTCCTCTTTTGGACAAAACCTACTCTTTGCCGGAAGAAACCTGATTCTTTTTGCAGAAAAAAAGACCAGACATTAGGGGCATCTTCATAAGAAAACAAATAAAGCCAAAATCCGTATGATTACAAAGGATTTTGGCTTTATGATTTTGTTCAGATTGTATTTGTTATGTTTTCTTATGAAGACAGCCATCACAATTCCCCTTAAGAAATCAAGGAAAAGAAAAATCAATGTTTTCTTAAGGGGAAGTTGCTTTTGTCTGGTCTTTTGTATTTTCTTACTTTGTTTCTTTGTTGCGAACAGCACGCAGAATGAATTCTGTGTGATATTTTACATGGCCCTGTGCCATAGTTGTACCTTCTTCCACATCGTGGTTTTCGATGGCACGGATGATGCCTTTGTGATGTGCCACGATAGCAGGGATAGAAGAATCCAGTTTCAGGTGTGCCATACGATAACGGTACAGCTGAATCTGCAGGTTATTGAAAATCTGAATCAGTTTGTCATTGTCTGTGAAAGCAAAGATCACATTGTGGAACTGTTCGTCGATTTCGGCGATTTCTTCCAGTGCTTTGTCTGCAATGGCTTTTTCAAAGCGTTCTTCCAGACCTTTCAGTTCTGCCAGGCCTTCTGCGCCCATTTTTTTACAAGCCAGACCAGTTGCCAGACCTTCCAGAACACCTCTGACTTCCAGAATGTTGATGATGTCTTTTTCGCTCATATCCAGAACCTGCGCGCCTTTTCTGGGCACCAGTTCTACCAGGTTTTCCAGTTCCAGCATACGCAGTGCTTCTCTGACGGGTGTACGGCTTACGCCCAGTTTTTCCGCCAGCTGGTTTTCCATCAGTCTTTCACCGGGAACCAGTTTGCCTGTCAAAATCGCGTCTCTCAGTGTATTGAATACAACATCCCGCAGGGGAAGATATTCGTTAGAATTGATATTAAATCTTGTGTCTGCCATCAGTCGTTCTCCTTTCCTTCTTGCCATGGGGCACATGGTAAATCTGTGTCACAAATACATCTCTCATGGCGAACTGCTTGCGCAGGATCTTCGCCGCTTCCTTCGCCCTTTCCTGTTTGGTAAACAAACCGAAAACGGTGGGGCCGCTGCCGCTCATGAGGGCGCCTTCCGCTCCGTTTTCCAACATACTTTCCTTGATATCAGCGATTTTCGGATACATGGGAATGGTGACTGTTTCCAGCACATTTCCCAGAAGCCGTCCCATGGCAGGCACATCGCCTTCCGCCATAGCCGCCAACATACCTTTGGTATCAGGGTGGTGTTCTACCTGATCCCATTTCAGGCTCTGGTAGACCTTCGCTGTGGATACGCTTACAGGCAGTTTTGCCAGTACCACATAGCAGAATGGACAGGGTGGCTCGATATTGGTCAGCACTTCACCCACGCCTTCTGCCAGCACCGTTCCCCGGCGCACACAGTAAGGGATATCCGTTCCCATGGTCAAAGCCAGTTCTTCCAGCTTTTTTGCAGGCAATTTCAGTGAAAACAGCTTATTCATGCCCACCAGCACTGCCGCGCAGTCTGCGCTGCCGCCAGCCAGTCCTGCCGCCACAGGAATCCGTTTATCAATCTGAATCAAAACGCCTTCCTTGATGTCGTAGGTGCTGCGCATGAGTTCTGCCGCACGCCAAGCCAGATTGCGGTTATCCGCAGGCAGCCAGCTCACGTTGGATTTCAGACGGATTTCATTCTCCGGAATTTTCCGCAGAACGATTTCGTCATAGAGCCCTACGGTCTGCATAATCATCTGCAGCTCGTGATAGCCGTTGTCCCGCTTGCCTGTTACATCCAGTGTTAAGTTGATTTTTGCCCGTGCTTTTAATCTGATTTCTTCCACGTCGTTCCCTCGTTTTTTCTATACTGTATACAAGTCTTGTACCTATTGTACATGAACTTAGACAAAGAAACAAGCGGCATGTTATACAAAAAACCAAAAAATCTTCTGGCAGATACTACCCAAAAAACGCCAAAACAATGCTTTTTCCACCAAAAAACGCAAATGCGGCCCCTTCCTTTGCAAAACACTTTCCGCCATTTGTCGTCTGTTATGTACGACAAGACCATGACACAAAAAAACAGCTGGAATTCTCAGATTCCAGCTGCTCTCATCAGGAATGCTTGATCGAAACATTCCGTTTTTATTCTGGTTTTATAAAAAATCAGTCTTTTCTCATGTTTACAGATGCGATTTTGAATTTATCGTGTACGGCGATCATCGCTTCGTCAATATCCTTTCTGGGGATCAGCAGTGTGATCTTGATTTCGGATGTAGAGATCATTTCGATGTTTACGCCTGCATCATACATTGCTTCAAAGAACATGGCTGCAACACCGGGGTTTGTTGCCATACCTGCGCCAACGATGGACAGTTTTGCAACGTTTTCGTCGTGAGCGATTTCCTGTGCTGTCAGTCTTTCTTTGTTTTCTTCCAGAGCCTTCAGGGCAATGTCCAGATCTTCCTGACCAATGGTGAAGGAAATATCCTGTCTGCCGTCATGTCCGTTAGACTGCAGAATGATATCTACACTTACCTTTTCTCTTGCCATCAGATCAAATATTTCAAAAGCCTTACCGGGCTCGTCTTTTACACCTAAAACCGAAATACGGGATACATTTTTATCCGCAGCTACACCGCTTACCAGCATTCTTTCCATCTTGCATTCCTCCTTCACTTCTGTACCGGGCGCGTCAGACATACTGGAGCGCACCACCAGTTTCACATTGTACTTCTTCGCCACTTCCACAGAACGGCAGTGAAGCACTTTCGCACCCAAAGACGCCAATTCCAGCATTTCATCATAGCTGATTTCATCCAGCTTTCTGGCATCTTTTACCACGCGGGGGTCTGCTGTGTAAACACCTTCTACGTCTGTGTAGATTTCACAAAGATCTGCGTTGAGGGCTGCTGCCAGCGCCACTGCGGAAGTATCGGAACCGCCGCGGCCCAGTGTGGTCATATCCCCCAGCATATTTACGCCCTGGAAGCCTGTCACCAGTACGATGTTGCCCTGTTCCAGTTCGTTTTCAATGCGTTCGGAATGAATTTTACGAATACGGGCATTGCTGTAAGTATTTGTGGTTTCAATCCCTACCTGTACGGCATTGAGGGAAACGGCTCTGCCGCCCAAAGCGTTGATCGCCATTGCCATCAGTGCTACGGACTGCTGTTCCCCGGTCACAAGCAGCATATCCATTTCTCTGCGGCTTGCCTTGGGATTGATTTCTTTTGCTTTGGCAATCAGTCCGTCTGTTGTCTTGCCCTGTGCGGACAGAACAACTACAACGTCATTGCCTTCTTTCTGTGTTGCCAGAATCCGCTTGGCAACATTGAACACTCTTTCTGCATTGGCGACGGAGCTGCCGCCGTATTTCTGCACAATTAACATTATTCTACTTCCTCCTGTGATTCAGTCACTACTACAGCACCTTCCAGATCCGGCTTCAGCAGCGTCAGCTGCCAATTGTTGGGCAGTGCTGCAAAGTAGGCGGATATTTGATTCCTGAATGTTTCAGCCTTGTCTTTTGTTACCATCGCCATCAAGGTAGAACCTGCGCCGCTCAAATAGCATGCCGTGGCACCGCTTTCCTTGGCTTTTGCAAATATATCCTCCATGTGAGGGATCAGTTCTTTTCTGTACGGCTGGTGGATTTTATCCTCCATGGCCATCTCCAGGTTTTCGAATTTCCCTGTCATCAAAGACGCTACCAATAATGCCGCCCGGGACACGTTAAAGACAACATCGCTCCGGGAATAAGCCGTTGGCAGCACGCTTCTTGACCGCTCCGTAGAAACGGGGAAATCCGGCACCATTATAGCAAAAAATAAGTCGTCGGGCAACTCCAAACGTACATGTTTCATATTTTTTTCGCCCAGAGCCCCTACCACCATGCTGCCGAAAAAAGCAGGGTTAGAATTATCCGGGTGACCTTCCATCTGAGCTGCCATTTCCGCCAGTTCTTCCTTGGTGCAAGGTCTGCCTGCCAGCTCATTTGCCGCCATCAGCCCCCCAACAATACAAGCCGCGCTGCTGCCCAGTCCACGCACCATAGGAATGTCGTCAGACTGGATCAGACGCACACCTGGCATTTTCAGACCCTTTGCGTCGTAAAGCTTGCGCATGGTCTGATAAATGAGGTTGCTTTCGTCTGTGGGAATGGCAATGGGCTGTTCTTTGCGGATCTCGATCTCCACCCCTTCCGGGATTTCCTCTACCCACAAATGGTTATACAACTGCAGTGCTACACCGATGCTGTCAAAGCCAGGGCCCATATTGGCAGATGTTGCAGGTACCCGTATATGAATCATAACAGAAGCCTCCTTTTTTCGTTTTTCCCCTGAATCGCCGATTTTTGCGGTCAAAAACAAGACCCGCCTCATCCGCAGACGATGCGGGTCGATTTCCTTGCCATTTTATTTGCTTTCTCTTATGTTTATTCTCTGCCGATGATCTTGATGGACTGCATACCCTGCAAGTTTTCCAGCTGGGTCATGAGTCTGCCGAATTCACCCTGCATTTCATTCGTTTCAATGGTGATGGTCACGTTTGCGATACCATTGATGGGAATGGTCTGGTTGATGGTCAGGATATTTGCGCCTTCTGTGGCAATGCTGTTGAGCACTGCGGAAAGAAGCCCCGGTGTATCATCCAGATTGGCTGCGATGGTGACGGTTTTTCCTCTTGTGTTTTCGTAGAGTGGATGGACAGCGTCACGGTACTTATAAAAAGCACTGCGGCTGATGCCGACACGGTTCACCGCATCCTGTACTGTTTTTTCCTTCTTGCTTTCCAGCAGGTTTTTCACTTCCATAACCTTCAGAAAAATTTCAGGCAGTACGCTTTTGTCCACGATGAAAAAATTCTTATCTTCTTTCAATATTTGTTCTCCCCTTTTTGTATCTCCGATACATACATTTGTTTCTACTACAAGGAATATAGCACATTCTGTCCACAGTTTCAATAAAATGGGAGGGTTTTTTTTGAAACAATCCACTTTCTGTCTTTTGCACAAAAACGTTTGCCTCTTTTGCCATTCCTTTTGAAGAATTGCCCATGTTTTTTCGACACCATCCTTCCCAATGCCCGCTTTTTCTGCTAAAATGGAAAGTGGCTGTTTCTGCCACAAGGGACAGAAACCCGAAACAGATGAAAAAGGAGTTCTTCATGAATAATCATACAGATCAGTTGCGGCACGAAGATCTGCTGCAGCTTTTTACAACGGAATATGAAAAGTATGCCAGCTGCATGGACCCGGAAGCCATGGACGGTCTTTGGGACATTGCGCCTATGGTTTTTTCCAAATGGTATTATACAGCACTGACGGGAGAAACCATACTGACCCCCGCCAACATCATCCACTGCGATGAGGAAGATCCAAAGGTGGAAAAGGCTTACGTCCTTCATGTGGACAAAAAGGCCGCTGGCATGGAAAAATACAGCTTCCATCCCGTTTCCTACACATTGGAAAACCACCCCATATTGCGGGATATGCAGACCATACTGGATGCCTGTCTGCCGGACTGCACCGTTGACGAAAACGGCTTTTTCCTGCCGGAGGACAGAGAGGAACTGCTGAAAAAAATCACACTGCCTGACGGCTTTTATCTGGAATATCTCACACGCCTTTGTCAGCAGATGGGCTTTTTCCAGAAAGTTCCCGCCATCCATATCCATAAAGTGACCAAAAGCCAGAAAGCCGACGCTTTCTTTGCAAAAGAACCCAAAGAAGCGCTGGATACCCTCCTTTGGGAAGGCTGCGTACTGGCGGCGGAACGTCTCCAATACACCATGGACTTAGAACCGGGCATGGTCAGCAGCAGTTTTTTCTATCAATATCTGGAAAACCACATTGACATCGATCAGGTCTTTGTGGACTTTTATAAACGAGTGGACATTGATCTGGAAAGCATCTGGAAAACGCCTCCCAACGAACTGACGGAAGAAGAACAGTCCATTGTATCCTCCTTCCTCTTTGCGGGCATTATGATGGACAAATGGGTATTCACACCCCTTGGACACTTTTTCCATGTGGTGCGCCCCATTTCCTTCACAGCCTTCCGTTTTTATCAGAACATCAATAATCTGGCGGCACTGTTCCTCATGCACCACAACCCCGGTGCGGAACTGTTCACACCGCCCTCTTATTGCAGTCTGACCGCCATCGGGATGGAACTGACGGCAAAAGAAAAGCTTTCTGTCAATAAGCAGAAAATGCCCAAAAATATTTCCTTTGAGCGCATTATGGAAGCCATCACACCAGAACTGGAACTGTGGTATTACGAAGAAATGCTGCGTTTTGAACTGGTGACAGATGTGGTCTCTCTCCGTGCCACATTGCAGAAGGACGAAAAACTCTGGAAAGAAGCGGAACTATCCACAGAAAATCTGCTCCATGATTTCTGCTGTGACATTTTCGCCGCTTTTGCCATGGAGGACACACGGGAATACGTTCTGTCCATCCCCGATGACAACGGCTTCCCCATGGAATACGCGCCTGCCGCTTCTAAGCGCGCCATCAACAAAACAGACGGCCTGACACTGGGTGATCTGCCCTTACATATCGGCGATGTATGGACACTGACACCGCCTTCCGGCAAAGCCGGCGCCCTGACCATTGAGGTACTGGAGAAAAAGGCAAGCAATCCTTATCTTATGTATCCACGCATCCGCAGACAAAGCGAAAAGATCACCGAAATGGAACAGATCGACGAAATTTATTAAACAAGCATTACCATATAAAGAAGGGACTTTAGATAAATCATGGAAACAAAACCTCTGATGCATCAGCATGGCGGCGATTTGGACGCCATCGAAAGAAAATACGGCATCCCCAAAGCTGAAATTCTGGATTTCAGCGGCAACATCAACCCTCTGGGCTTTCCCGAATCTGTGAAAACAGCACTTGCCCAGAATCTGGACATCATTTCCACTTATCCAGACAAACATTACACCGCTCTGCGGGAAGCCATCGGCACATACACCGGCGCAAATCCGGAGCATATTGTGGTGGGCAACGGCTCCACAGAACTCATCGGTACATTCATCAAGACTGTGAATGCCAAAAAAAGCCTTATCATGGGCCCTGCGTACAGCGAATACGAACGGGAAGTTTCCCTCACCGGCGGTACATTCGATTATTTCCCTCTGAAAGCAGAGGATGACTTTGTCATTGATTTGGATGCCCTGCTGGCAGCATTGACACCGGAAATCGGCATGTTCGTTGCCTGCAACCCCAATAATCCCACAGGCTCCGCTTTGACCGTATCCCAGCTGCGCACCATCCTGACCCACTGCAAAGAAACAGGGGCTTCCGTCATGATTGACGAAACCTATCTGGAATTTGCGGATAATCTGGATGAAATCTGCGCCATTCCTCTGGCTGCGGAATTTGACAATCTTTTTGTCATCCGTGGTACATCCAAATTCTTTGCGGCACCCGGCATCCGTCTGGGCTACGGCGTATCTTCCAACGAAGCTTTCCGCCATCGCCTCCAGACCAACCAAGACCCTTGGAGCGTCAACTCTCTGGCTGCCTTTGCCGGTGAACGTCTTTTCACAGATAAAGCATTCCATGATACCACAAAGAAACTCATTTCCGATGAGCGTAAAAAAGCACTGGAGGAACTTTCCACATGGAAAAACATCAAGGCATATTCTTCCTCTGCCAACTTCATTCTGCTGAAGCTGCTGACAGACAAAATCACTGCCGCTGAGCTTTTTGAAAAACTGATCGTGAAAAAAATGCTCATCCGTGACGCTTCCAGCTTTGCTTTTCTGGATGAAAGCTTCCTGCGTTTCTGTATCCTCCGTCCCGAGGACAACGCCATGCTGCTTTCCGAATTGAGAAAACTGGTAGAAGAAGCGTAAAAAACTGACAATATAAATCTTTCAAAACCACATATCCTACGGTAGAAATACAAAATTTTTTCGGAGGATATTGGCAATGGAAACCCATGAAATCATAAGCCGCAAAACTCTTTGCGGCTGTTTCTCTCTGCTGCGGCAAAGTCTGACGAACTGGCAGGCAGGCAATCTTTATTTTCTCAACAGCCATGCTCTGTATCAGCACCTTTCCGCCCTGCCCTGCGGCAATGATACCATCGGCAGCATACTGACCCAAATGGAAAGCTGCATTCCCATGGCGCTGACCACAGACAGTCTGGAAAAATTCCTGCTGGCAAAAAGTCCCGCAGAAGCAGAAGATTTTCTGGAAAGCACCAAAACGGATTTTCTCTTTCTGCTGCTGGCGGCAGGCAAAGACGATGTACTTTGGCAGCATATCCTGGATGTATGCGAAAACCTGCGGCAGAAACAAATGGACAAACCAAAAGAAAGGCGGTTTTGTTATGGACGAAAAACCTTATCGTGACCTAAATACCTATTACCGAAACCTGTTCGGCGGCAAAACTGCCAAAATCTCACTGGACGGCGGTTTCACCTGCCCCAACCGTGACGGCACCATTGGCACCGGCGGCTGTCTGTTCTGTTCCGCAGGCGGCTCCGGTGATTTTGCCGAGAGCGCCGCCCTTTCCATCAAGGAACAAATCGCAAAGGGGAAATCCCAGACTTCCGCCAAATGGGAGCATCCCCGGTACATCACCTATTTTCAGGCATTCACCAATACATACGCCCCTGTGGATACCCTGCGTCAAAAGTACGAAGAAGCCCTGTCCCAGCCGGACATTGTGGGGCTTTCCATTGCCACACGCCCGGACTGTCTGGGAGAAGATGTGGTGGAACTGCTGGCGGAACTGAACGGCAAAACAAAACTTTGGGTGGAATTGGGACTGCAAACAGCAAAAGAAACATCTGCCCATTTCATCCGGCGGGGATATGACAACGACGTTTTCACCGACGCTGTAAAACGCCTTGCCGCCCATGATATTTCTGTGGTGGCTCATGTCATTGTGGGACTGCCGGGAGAAACGAAAGAAGATTTGCTGAAAACCATGGACTACATCAACCGCCTGCCCATTGAAGGGGTGAAACTGCAATTACTTCATGTTTTAGAGCATACGGACTTGGCGAAACTGTACCGCAGCGGACAGTATACACCCTTGACATTGGAGGAATATATTGACCTGCTCTGCGCCTGCATCGCTCGTCTGCGTCCGGACATTGTCCTGCATCGGCTCACAGGTGACGGGGATAAAAATATCCTGATGGCGCCTTTGTGGAGCCTAAACAAGCGTCATGTCCTCAACACCATCCATAAAACCCTGCGGCAGCGGAATATCCGTCAGGGCATGGACTTTGGGGAAAAATAGGCAAAAACCGCTGTTTTTCGATTTTTTTCGTATTTTATGTTTTTCTTTTCACAAAAATATGTTATGATTAGGGTTAGCAGTACAGAAAGGAGGGGGTTCCATGTCCGAAGAATCCATTCGGCAGTTAGCAGAGCATAAGCTGATTATCCTGCATCTTTTGCAGAAAATGGGCATTGCTTTGTCAAACAGTGAAATTTGCCAGTTTTTGCTGGAAAAAAATTATATGGACTATTTTTCCATCCAGCAGTATCTGACAGAACTGGTGGACGCCGGCTGGCTGGAAAAATCATGGGAGCAGAACAACACACGCTATACCCTCACTGACGAAGGCGACGAAATCGTCAATTACTTTCTGAACCACATTTCCGAACACGCCAAAAACGAAATCAATACTTATGTGCAGGAAAACAGCAAGCGCATTCGTGCGGAATACGCCGTTACCGCCAATTATTTCCCGGAAATCAACGATGATTTTCTGGTGAAATGCGGCCTAAACGACGATGACGGCAATGTCCTTATGGAAATCAGCGTTTCCGTTGTTTCCAAACAGCAGGCGCTGGCCATCTGCCGGAACTGGCGGAAAAACGTAAGCCATCTTTATGGCACCATCCTCACTTCTCTGGTGAAAAACACCGAAGCGGAAGGCGGCGGCTTCAAAGCCAAGGAACAGAATTTCCCCGCCCCCGTGGAAGAAGATACAGAGGAAGCCTAAACCGAAAATGCAAAGCCGAAAATCTGAAAAAGATTTTCGGCTTTTTTTATCGTCTTTGATTGTACCCATACATTTATGTTGTATTGTATCCATACATTTCTCATTGTGCCTCGCCATTCTATGGTTTCTTCTTCCAGTTTCTGGTATACTCTTGCACAGAAACACATACAAGAAGGGACGGGATATTTTGCGAACGAAAGAACTGACAAAAACCGCCGTCATGGCGGCATTGGTATTTGTGGCTATTTATGTGCTGAAAATACCGGGGCCAAACGGTTACAGCCATCTGGGGGACTGTATGATTCTCATCAGTGTATTGCTTTTGGGAGGTAAAAAAGGCGCATGGGCTGGGGGCATCGGCGCCGCACTGGCTGACCTGTTGGGAGGATATATGCAGTGGGTACTGCCCACTTTCCTCATCAAAGCCGTCATGGCACTCATTATGGGATATGTCATTGACAAATGGCATCATTCCTTGAATTGGCTGGCTGGAGCAGTGCTGGGGGGCATTTTCCAGATCATCGGCTACACAGCCGTGAAGATTTTCTATTACGGCTTCGCCACCGCCATGGTTATGACACCAGGGCTTCTGGTACAGACAGCTTTTGGTCTTGTATTAACTTCCATATTCGTGGGTGTTCTGGGCACCACAGGCATTTTAAAGAAAGTAAAGGAGATGTAGAGATATGAAAAAATTAGACGCACATGCCCATGTGGGCACCTTCGGCGGCTGGGCAAATGTAGCCATCACCGCAGAAGAACTGGTACAGCAGATGGATGCCTGCGAAATCGAAAAAACCGTTCTTTGCAGCACGGGAAGTGATGACAACTTCCGCACAAAAGAAGCCATGGAAGCATACCCCAATCGTTTCTGGGCTTTGGTATACGCCAATCCTTTGGAGGGAGAAAAGTCTGTTCAGGAAATTTATGATCTGGTGCAGAACAAAGGTTTTTCCGGCATCAAACTGAATCCCCTTCGCCATGCTTATGTGGCAGACGCGGAATGTCTTGACCCCATCATGGAAGCCGCCAAAGACCTGCATATTCCTGTTTTCATTCACAGCGGTCACGCACCTTATGCCCTGCCTTGGAGCATTGCCCTGCTGGCGGAACGGTTCCCTGATGTAAATATTGTGATGATTCACATGGGCCATGGTCATGGTGTCTATATTGATGCCGCTTTGAAAATGGCAAGACGCTATTCCAACCTCTATCTGGAAATGTCCGGCATGCCCATGAATTCTAAAATCAAAGAAGCCTACAAAACCGTAGGCAATGATCGGATTTTCTTCGGCACTGACGCCCCTTTCCATCATCCTACAATCGAAATGCAGAAAGTCCTCACCAGCGGACTGACGGAACAAGAAATGGAAGATGTGTTCTACAATAACCTGCAAAAATTCATGGCGCAGTACGAAAAGTGATACGATAAAAAAGAGGAAGATTTCAAAAAAGAAATCTTCCTCTTAAACTATCAAAAAATAGATTTTATACCTTTTCAAAAACGCGGAAGGGCTTGGGAAACGAAGCATCAACACATTTGCTCTGCAAATGTCAACCTTAAATGGCTACCCGCATCTCTTTGCGGTGTGGGTTTCCCAACTGGAATCCCATGGGGAAAAGCAGGAGTTTCAAAGATTTCAATCTGATGGAACGCCTGCTTTATACCTCTGGCTACTCGTCAAAGGCTTGAATGAAATGAGCCTTTGACAAAGCAACTTCCCCTTAAGAAAACATTGATTTTCCTTTTTCTTGATTTCTTAAGGGGAATTGCAACGGCTACCTTCATAAGAAAACATAACAAATACAATCTTAATAAAATAAGAAAGCCAAAATCCTTTGTAATAATAAAGATTTTGGCTTTCTTTGTTTTCTTATTAAGATGCCCCTAACAGGATATCCGTTTTTTTAATACCCTTCGGGCTTTTCCATGCCTACATAACGAAATCTGGGCACTTCTTTTCCTTCCACTGTGACATTTTCCAAAAACATGTCCAGTGGGCGCACCCATAAGCCGCCTTCCCCGTACTGTGGTTTATAAACCACCATTTCTTCCAGTGTTTCCGAATGTTTCGCCACACCTACTGCACGATACAGTTTATTTTTATAATGGAGATAATATCCGCCTCGGTGAATCATTCCATCACGTCCCTTTCTTCTAATAGTTCACTTCCCTTTGGCAACACAAAGGAAAGTCCGCCTTTTTCCACTGTCACTTCCAAATGGGTAAAAGGCACGATCTCCCCGTCCATGCTCAGCTTCTGGGTTTCTTTTGCGTGAATATGTACCCGTGTACAGCAGTCCTGAAATACCAGTTTTTCCGCCGCAGGTTCCTGCAAATAAGTCCCCTTGCGGAAGGCTCCTACCAAGTGGAGGAAACGCCATCTAGATACTTTCCGCACTGCCACCAGCTCCAGTTTGCCGTCGTTGATTTTCGCCATAGGTGCAGGACAAAATCCGCCGCCATAAAACCTGCCGTTGGCAAGGGCAGTCAGCAAAAATTTTCCCTTGGCTTCCTTGCCATTATCCGTACGGAAAGAAAGGTCTTTCCCCATGGGACGGCAGAACAGTACCGCCACCGCCAGCACATAAGCCAAAGGCCCCGCAACAAAAGGGATTTTCTTCAGCTTTGCCGCCTGTGCCACCACAGCGCTGTCAAAGCCCGTATTTGTCATGTTTACCACACGTCTGCCGTTTACCTGCAATACATCTATGGCAACGGCTTTCCCTGCCACCTGTGCAGCAATATCCTGAAAGTTTTCCATATTGGTAAAATTCCGCAGAAAATCGTTGCCTGTTCCCGCAGGAATCAGCGCAACTTCGCATTCCGGAAATTTTTTCAGCCCATTGACTACCTCATTAAGGGTACCATCCCCACCGCAGGCATAAAACCTGGCATGCCCTTTCTTTGCCATATACCGCATATAAGCCATGGCATCCCCCACGCCTTTTGTCTGATAGATGGTAAAAGGCAGTCCTTCCCCTTCCATATATTCCCGGATGGCAGGCACCAGCTTGGCCGCTTTCCCCTGGCCTGCCGCCGGATTGATGATAAAGTAATGATGCATCGCGCACCTCCTGTCTTGTCTTACAGGGTACCACATTTCCAAAAGGCTGGCAACAAGACCTTTTCCACCCAAAAACTACTCGTAAAATCCCCATAAAAACACAATAGCTGAAATCCTTTTGATCTTAAGGATTCCAGCTATTTTTTCTTTGTTGCAAAATAGAAAAAATCTCTTTCTCAAGATTCCATCTGTTTGCCCAAAAATCCCGCGGCGGTCTGTGCCAGTTTGCCTTCCACTTCGCCCATTTTCTGCTCTTTGGAAAGAAACAGCACTGCCCCCAGCGCATCACCTTCGGCAATGATGGGCACCATCAACTGATAAGGATATTCGCTGCCGTCACCGTCATGGAGCACCGGTACAAACTGTCCGTCCCCGGCTTCTGCCGCAAAAGGTGTGCGCTTGTTGATGCATTCTTCCATTTCCGGGCTGATGCGTTTTTCCAGAAAATCTTTTTTCGCCCCGCCGGAGACGGCAATGATCCGGTCTTTATCCACGATACAGGTCACATGTCCCGCTGTCTGGGCAAGGCTTTCGGCGTATTCCTTAGCGAATGCCCCCAGTTCCCCAATGGGAGAATATTTCTTCAAAATGATTTCGCCTTCTCTATCTGTGAAAATTTCCAAAGGGTCGCCTTCCCGAATCCTGAGTGTGCGGCGGATTTCCTTTGGAATGACTACTCTTCCCAAATCATCGATTCTTCTGACAATGCCAGTTGCTCTCATGTTGTTTGTCCTCCTCTGTGTCCAACCTCCGTCGGTCGGTTGTTCAGAGTTATTATGAACCAAAGAACGCACATTTATGTAAAAATAAGATTTCTTTCCGCAGATGGAGATTTTTTCCGTTTTTTCATTTTCTTCGTAATTTCCACAAAAACGCCCAGGAAATTTCTTCCCTGAGCGCTTTTCGTATCTGTTGCCGCAAAAAATTGTTTCTTCTCTTCGTAAATTACAGGAAATCACTTTCCTCCGGATCGGAAAAGTTAGAAACAGATTCTGCAATCATTTTTTCAATGGCAACTGCTTCTTCAGCTGCTTTTTCTTTCTCCATTGCTTCTGTTTCCGCTTCCACAGCCGGTTTTGTCAGAAGGTTTTCTTCTGCCGCCGGACTATCTGCCTTCAAAATTTCCGCAAAGTCCTTAAATTTCTCTGCTTGTTCTGGTGACAGGGATGCCTGCCGCAGATTCAATGTGCCTTTGGGTGTGCCGTTGACAGTACCCCGGAAGGTACGTCCATCCAGTTTCGGGCTGCCCATCAGAATCAGTTCCAATTCTTTTGCGCTGCCTTTGTTCTGTTCGCCAAGGAATTCAGAAAGAGATGCCTGATCTTCCACAGTAACCGTCACTTTGCCATCCACGGTGCTGTTCATATATGCGCCGGCAACTTCCGCTTCTGCTGTGCCTTTGACTCTGATTTCCACATTGCCTTTTAGGGTTGTGCCGCCGCTGCCGCTGCCATAAAGGGCAAATTTACCGCTTTCTACGGAAATCACAGGATTCGCCATAATTTCTTTTTCTTCAGCATCATAAGCAACCCCCGCAAAAATAGAACGTTTCATGAAACTGAAAGTAGCTTCCACATCTGTGCCAATGGTAACGGAATGTCCATTGCCGTAAATGCGTCTGACATCGTACACAACGTTTTCGAATGCAATATCAGCCTTTGCTTCCATCACGCCGCCTTTGATTTTGCACTTGCGCTCATTCCCGGAACGGATGGTGCAGGAAACAGAAGGAAATACGTCTTTTTCCTGCAATTCCACATCATCCCGCAGAATGATCTCACCGCCGCCGGCTTTCTCAAGGGCACTGACGGCTTCTTTCCATGTGCCGTATTTGCTGCCATTTACTTCAAAAGCTTCTTTTCCCACTGCTTTCACAAATGGCAGATCTTTTCTTGCCGTAGGAGACCAGTTCTTTTGTCCCGTCTTTGCCGCCGCACGGATATACAGCGTGCCGCCTTGGGGATTTTCTATGGTCAGTGTCAGGGGTTTTTCGTAAAGAACTTTATGTTTTTCAAAGTCCGACAATCTGCCCCCAGTGATGTCATTGCTGTTATCTACCACATAATAGATTTCCGCTTCTTCGGTGGCGCATGTGATTTCCACAGTCACTTTGTCATCATTGCTGTAATTGCCCTGTTTTGGGGTTATGGTAATGACAGGTTCCGCCGCCACAAAGCCTTCATGCAATGCCGCCTGAACGGCAGCAATGACTTTTCGGCTTTCTTCCTCATGGCCGGAAATAGGTGTCACACCTTCCACGCCCTGTTTCAGATAAATCTGGCTGAACAGTTCCGGCAAAAAGGCAGCATATGTCTTTTCGCTCACATCGTCCAGACGGATCTTCGTCAAATAATATTTCTGGTCGAAATTCGGGCTTTCAAACTCCACTCTTGCCGTAATGCCCTCTGCCTTTCCGCTGAACTGTCCAAGCTCATAGGAATGTTTCGGATTTGGATTGGCAAAGACATATCTGCCTATCACTGTTTCCGAGCGTTTTCCATCCTGAAAAGCTGCTGCTTTGAGCAAAATCACTCTGCCATCAGGATATGTTTCACTTCCGGCCCGCAAATCCGCGCCGAAATCCTCGTGGAAAATGGGATCTTGGGATGGTGTAGGGCTATCCTCCGTAGGTTCACTGCCGTCTGTGGTATAGTGGATGACTGTCCCTTCCGGCGCTTTCATGGTGACAAAATGTGATTGATTTTTCCATTGGGTGCCACCTGTCTGCTGCTCTGGAAAGTGGGAGGCGCAATTTCTCCCGTTCCTTCCCGCAACGGTTTGCTCCGCAAAGCGTCAATAACCGCATATTTCACCGCATCGCTGGACAGGGTCGCACCGCTGATGGCATCCACCTTTTCTTCCTCCTTATCTGAAGGCGTGGTGCGTGCCTTCAGCACTTCCTCCAAGGTCTTTCCCTTCAGCTTTTTCGGCATGCCCTCTGCACCCATGACATCACCGCCCAGCCAGAAAGATTCGTCAATATAACCAGGAATCTCCGTGCCGTTATCTTCCAGCAGGGCGATCCTGCCATTTACCGTAGTCACTCGTCCCTTTACCGTATAAGGCTTGCCTTCATTGCCCTTGCATTCCGCCTGTCCTTCATATACCTTTGTACCTGCCCCCAAAGGCGGGATTTTCACAAAAGTCAGAGGGATTTCCGCCACCTTTGACCACTTCCCGTCTTTCTGGGCTGCCAGCTTCAAAGAAATGGTTTCGTCGGCATCAGTCCCATTCCCCTTCAAGGACAGGGTCGGCTGACTCAGTTTTTTTTAATTCATTTTCCCCTTTGGGGTCACTGCCGTCTGTGGTATAGAAAACATCTGCGCCTTCCGGTGCGGAAATATTCAACAGGGCGTTTTCTGTTGCCGCAAACAATAAATTGGTACGCAAATCTGCCGCTGTTACTTTTGGTTCGCTGACTTCGCCGGACTTGGAAGAAAGCGCTTCTTTCACAGCGCCTTTGATAGTTTCACTGGAAACGGTAGTACTTGCAATGGCATCAATGCTATCAATATCTTTTGCTGTTTTGCCTTTGAATTTCTCAAACATTGCCGCAGCTTTCTCCCAGAAGGAATCATTGCTGCCTGCTTCTGTTCCATTATCTGTGACAGATACGATTTCTCCAGTCTCTTTATTAAATACAACGGACACTTTGGCATCATAACCGAAGGGACTTACAGTTTTGCTGCCTTCCGCAGTTTCTGTTGCTTCCGCGGTACCTGTTTCCTCTGTTTCTTCCCCAAGGGCTTTTTTCACTGCTTCTTTGATGGCGTCACTGGAAACGGTAGCACTTGCAATGGCATCAATGCTATCAATATCTTTTGCTATTTTGCCTTTGAATTTCTCAAACATCGCCGCCGCTTTCTGCCAGAAAGAATCGTTGCCGCCTGCTTCTGTTCCGTTATCTGTAACAGATACGATTTCTTTTGTCTTTTTGTTATAAGTCACAGTCACTTTGGCATCGTATCCAAAGCTGCCTACTTTCGCACTGCCTTCCCCAGTGGCATTGGGGTCTTCTGTGGGGCCTTCCGTTGTTTTCTGGAAGGAGAAATACATCTTCAGATAGCCGCCTTCTCCGTAATATTCCTGATAGTGGGGGAAGTCAATTTCCAAAGCTTCTTTATAATAATCCTGTCCTACTTTGTAGACTTCGTCTTTGATAATCTCATTTTCTCTGTTATATACTTTGACTTTGAATGTAGCCACATTCCAAGTTTTGTATGTATCCGGCAGTTCAATGCCTGTCTTTGTGACACAGCCTTTGTCTTTTTTCCATTCCCGATCTTCTACGGTGATGGTCTTGAGCAATGTGTCCTTGGCGCTGTCATAAAGTTCCACTTTCGCAGGAATCTAGGAAGCGTAATCTTTCACTTCCACCTGGAATGTCTGCTGGTGATCTCCCACAGAAATGGTGATGGTCTGTTTGCCCGCTTCTTTCGCTGTAAAGCGGTGACCATTTTCCACAGATGCGGCAAAACCTCTGTTGCGGCATTCCGCCCATCCGTTCAGACGCTGGGAACTGCCTTTTTCTGTCTTCAGAGAAATATTCAGGTTATCCAGCTGTAAAGCTTCGCCAACGGCATACTGCTTCGGCACCAGGCTGGTATCCAGTGTAAAGGATGCCACGGCGGATGTATCAGCAGATGTATCCAGGTCTACAAAATAATTTTCGAATTTCCAGCCTGTATAGTCATCTCCGACAGCAACGCCTTTCAATGCAAATTTCCAGGAATTATAGCCATCTTCAAAAACGCCGTCTGCCAGTTTATTGTCATTGTCATAAATGGCCATGGCTTTGATAGAGCCTTCTGTTTCCAGACGATAACGGAATTTATTTCCCTCCAGCTGAATCTTCTGGGTTTTATCGTCCTGCATGGTCACCAGAATATGTGTAGGAGATTTCTGTTTCACTTCATCAAAGAAAGCAATGCTTACGGGGATGGTGGTTTGAGAAAGTTCATGGGTGAATTTCACCAGCAATGTACCGTTTTTCATGCCTTCTGTCTGCTTGGTGATGGTATCGCCGTTTTGATAATTTGTAACGATGCCGTATTCCTGCAGCTGGATGAAAGGTACTGTTTTCTCCTTGCCATCTGTCATATGCAGTGTCAATTCTGTCTGACTCAGATCCAGAGGCATATTAAATTTCGCAGTCAAGGCAGGTTTTACCTTAAATTCCATCCATGCGATCTGCTGGTCTTTCTAATCCAGACCATACTGTTTTGCCTTTGCCAAAGCGTTTTCCATGGCGCTGAGATGGCCTTTTGCCGTTTCTGTGGCACCGCTGACCGCGTCAAAAGCATCGCCATTTTTCTCTGTCAGTGCTTTGGAAAGACTGGACAAATCAGACAGACCTACGGCTTTTTTCAGGATATTTTTCCCGCCTGCGTAAAGGTTATTGGTATCATCTGTATATTTGATGGATTCCGCACCGGTGATTACGCCGTCTTTTACTGTCACTTTCACCACGTTGGGGCCTCTGTCAGGGTAATAGCGTCCCCATGTGGCTGTACCGTACCATTCGCCGTCAGCGATTTCCCCTTCTGGCTGTGCCGGCTCTGTCTTATCGGAGAAATCAAAGAGCAGACGTACATAACCGCCATAGGAATCGTATTCTGTGTAGTGAGGGAATGCAATTTCCAATGCTTTGCCGTCAATGGCTTTTTCCACTGTGTAATCAGAAAGGGCTTCCCCCGCGGCATTATATACCTTAATGGTGAAGGTGTCTTTTTCCCATTTCTGATATGTTTCCGGCATTTTCACATTGTAGAGGGAATACATACCCTGGGTATTTTTCCATTTTTCACCGGGAATGGTGATAGTCTGGATGGGTTCTCCTGTTTTAGAGGACAACTCGATTTTTGCAGGAATCTGTTTTTCATAATCAATGACCTGCACATTGAAGGACTGTGTCACACCATTATTCTTAATCTGGATGGTCTTTGTTCCCTTCTGGGCATCTTCTTTGGTGAAGATATAATCCTGATCGGGTTCTGCTGTAAAGCCTTTTGCTTTACAGGCATCCCAGCCTTCTTTCCGCTGTTTGCTGCCTTTTTCCGTTACCAGATTGATATTCAGCAGACTCAGATCCAGCTTGTATCCCACACCATATACGGTCTGGAGCAGTTCTGTATCCAGCGTAAAGGATGCCACGGCAGAATCGTCTGTCTGGTTGTCGATGGAAATATAGTAGGTATTGTATTTCCATCCTGTAAAGCCTTCACCGGGAGAAACTTCTCCAAGGAACGCTTCCCAGTCGTTATATTCCTCATGATAAACAGCCTCTGTCAGCAGGCGGTCATTGTCATAAACCTTGATATCCTTGATCTTGCCTTCGGCTTTGATGCTGTAATTGAATTCGTTTTCATCCAGCTACATCTTCTGTGTTTTGCCATCGGCAAATGTAATCATCAAATGAGTGGGCGCTTTTCTCATGGTCTTTTTGGAGGCCACCACTTTGGCAGGCATCACAATCAAACCATCATTCTGGCGGAACTGTACCTGCAAGGTGCCATACTGGTTGACACCCGGTGTATCTTTCGTAATGACCGTACCATTTTCAATATTGGTGGTAACGCCATATTCAGAAATCTTGTCAAAGGGTACGGATTTTGTCTGTCCATCCGCAAGATGCACTTTCAGCACAGTACCGGTCAGATCCAGCTTTTCACCAAAGTTCATGTTAGCCTTGGGCTTTTTCTCGAAATCGAACCACTGAACATTCTGTTTCACCTGATCGGAACTGTATTTTTCCGCACGGAGGACAGCGTTTCGCCGTGCGCTCAAATGGCCTTTGGCTGTTTCCGTAGCACCGGATACCGCATCATAAGCCGCTCCTGTTTTCTGGCGAAGCTGCGCTTCCAGCTTATCCACATCTTCTGCGGTTCGAATGCCCTTTACATGGTTCAGCACATTCTGTCCTCTTTCAAAACTTTCGTCCTCAATGTGCTTTTCGCTGTATGCCGCAAAAACCTGTCCGTCTTTCACAATAATGCGGACAATGTCGGGCCCTTTTGCCTGGTAATACAGGCTGTCTGTACCTGTACCATACCATACACCATCTGCCAGACCATTGCTCTTCTTTTTCTCGGAAGAACTACCAGAACCGCCAGAGGAATGTTTCTTTTTTCTCACGGGAATTTCTTCTTCCGCATTTTTCCCATCTGTTGTCACAGTGGTTTTGGGCTTGACTTCTTTTCCTCCCGCCTGAACACCAGAAACATTGTCCCCAGTGGTCACTTTTGTATTTTCCGTAGAAACCTGTACGCCATCTTCGCCCGCATAGACTTCTCCTACACTGCCTTTGCCGCTGACCCGGGTTCCCTTTGCCTTGGCTCCACTTTGGATACGGTTCCGTCTTTTTCCACTTGAATTTTGGCGTTTTCCGCACCAGCCTGCACCTGTACAGCGCCGATTTTCCCCTTTTCCACTGTCAGGGACAAAGGTTTGGAAATCTGCACCTTATCAAAATCACCGGATAACTTGGTGTCGCTGGAAAGCGTCACATCTCCCAAAGAACTGTTTGCTGCGGTGAAATTAGCCTGATTGGGATTCACTGCCAGAACCCCTTTTCCGGCGGTGGTTTTGGAAAATTCCACGCCATCGGCACCGCCGCGGACGAGAATTCTGCCTTCCACTTTCACATTATCCAGTTTCACACGTTGCGCGCCGTCGGCAATAACCAAATCCCCTTTAACGGTCACATTGTTCAAAGAGGCGTCGCTTTTACGCACAATGAGATTGCCTTCCATATTGGCATCTGCCGTTTTTCCGTCTTCAGCGATGTTTCCTGCCAATTGGTAAAGCACCTGAGAAAATTCCGCTCTGGTAATAGGCGCAAGGGGGCTGAGCTTCCCTTCATTGCCATGGATATATCCAGCCTGAACCATGGCTGCCACATCAACTTTTGCCCAAGGCGCAATCTGACTGCTGTCTGCATACTGCTGCAAAACATCGGTATTGGACTGATCCAGGCAATAAAATCTCGCCAGCACCGCAAAAACTTCCTGTCTGGTGATGGGCGCTTCCGGGCGCAGCATGCCGCCATCCCCCGCAAATGTGCCCATCTGCACTGCTTTTGCCATATCGTCATAGTACCAAGCTGTGGCGGGCACGTCTGTATAGCCAGTAAGTGAAGCCCCTTTCACCGCACCGGCAAGACGATTGAGAATCGCCGCCATTTCTGCCCGTTTCAATGTGTCATTGGCACGGATCTTTCCGTTGTCACCACTGAGTAAGCCATTGCTAACCGCATAGGACAAAGCATTGGTTGCCCAGTTATTGGGGAAATCCGAAAAGTCCGCAGGCGAAGCCGCCAGCACCGGTGTCGGTATAGCAATGGATGCCGCCATCAGTGCCGCAAGGACTCTTTTCCGGTGTTCTTTTCCCATGTTTGTATCACTCCTCTTCTCCTCTTATACATAAACTATGCTGTTTTCCCCATTCATCCCCGTTTGGGAAAACAATTTTCGCCCTCTTGTTAGCATAAGCTAACTAGTGAATTCAATATACCATGTCAGACATTTCTTGTCAACAACAGATTTCCCCACAGCCAAAAAACGGCGTTGGAAACCGCTTCATATGAAAACAAAAATAGCCGGCACCTTCGCATAAAAGGATGCCGACTATCTTCTTTTTATCTGCATTGTTCGGGGATTCTTTTCAAATCCTTATGCCCATAAGACCATGGGGTCTGCTGTTTTGGGTGTATACATATCCCGCAAACCTTTTGTCATCAATATTTTTCCGTCGTCTGTCATCATAACCGCGTCAAACAGGTCTTTATGTTCCTTCCAGAATGCTTCCGCTTTTTCCGGCCCCATAATAAAAAGCGCCGTAGAAAGAGCATCTGCCAGCGTGCCATCCTCACTGACAATGGTTACAGAAATAAAGCCGTTTTCCGCCGGATAACCGGTTCTTGGGTCAATGATATGATGATACAGTTTACCGTTTTCCGTAAAATTCCGCTGATATCCGCCGGAAGTGATGACCGCTTTGTTTTCCACATCCAAAATACCGAAATAATCCTCGGGATTTCTGGGGTCTTCCAAAGCCACCCGCCAAAGGCTGCCATCTAGCTTTCTTCCTAAGGTCTGCACATTTCCGCCCAGAGAAACAATGCCGGAAGTAACATCATTTTCCCGATAAACTTCCATAATCTGCTGAGAGGTATAGCCCTTGGCAATTGCTCCCAGATCCACAGTCACGCCATCCAGCAGTGTTACCGTATTGCCTTCGATACGCACCTTAGACCCATCTACTTTTGCCAGCTGTTCCGCCAATTCCTCCGGTGACGGCACACGGAAATTACCATCACGTAACCCCCATAACTTCATGACCGGCGTAATGGTACAGTCAAAAAGTCCATCTGTTTCCTTGGTTACATCCACCGCTCTGGAAATAACAGCAAGGGTATCCGCCTCCACCTGTCTTTGCCCCAACTGGTTCAGCTGGTACACATCGCCGCTTTCACCGGTAACAGACAGCAGTTCATCCAGCCGCTGGATTTCCGTGCTTGCTGCCTCCACAGCCTTTTGGGACTGCTCTCCATAAGCGCAGAGATTCATGTAGGTATCCATGGCAAATAACTCCTCTTTGTAGGGCGTCAGTCCCGATTTGGCTTCATATCTGTCACCGCAGCCCCCCAGCAATGCGGCACAACAGCAGACTGCCAACACCATTTTTTTCATAATTTCTTTCCACCTCCGTTTTGTTAGCAACTGCTAATCTTGTAAGACATCATATCATTTCCCCATTTTCCTGTCAATATCCTTATCAGACAACAAAAAAAGACATGCGCCGCAGGTTCATTCAGAAAACGAGAAAAGATTTTCTGAATAACCGCTTTTACAGCGCATATCTTTCTGATTATCAAAAAGTGGAAAAGGGGTGTTTTAATGATTTATCAGCAGGAAACCAGTTCCAGAACGCCTCTGATGTCCTGTACTACGTAATCAGCACCAGCCGCGAAATAAGTTTCTGCTGCTTTTTTGTTTGCTGCTTCTTTTTCTTCTTTGGACAACCCTTCGTATTCAGCCTGTGTCAGGCCCAGCACGGAGCTGCCTTCGATGATGCCTACTGCCACCATGCCAGCGTTTTTGCCTTCTTTGATGTCAGATACGGTATCGCCTACCTTCATGACTCTGGAAACATCCTGCAATTTCAGGGCTTCCATGTTTTTGAAGATCATATAAGGATAAGGTCTGCCGCATTTGCCTACCGCGTCAGGGCTGAACCAGCAATCAGGTTCATAACCTTTTGCTTTTGCACCAGGAACCACCACTGCCATCATTTCATCGGTATAGCCTGTGGTGGAGCCGATTTTCAGACCCATTTCACGCAGTTTCTGGATGGTTTCTACCACATAGGGCTTGGGTTCCGCAAAACGGCTGAGGATTTCCATGATCTTCTTTTCGAAGATTTCATAAACATGCTGCACATCATCCTCTGTCCAATCTCTGCCCTGTTTTTCTTTCCACAGATCGTGGATTCTGTCCATGGAAAGCATGGTGCGGATATGGTCAATTTTCAGCATACCCATAGGTTTGCGTACCTCTTCCAGTGTGGGTGTAATGCCAAATGCTTCAAATGCTTCCACAAATGCCTGCACAGGTGCAAAGCTGCCATAATCTACGGTTGTTCCAGCCCAGTCAAAAATAATTCCGTCGAATTTCATGCCTTTTTCTCCTCCACATAACTTCTGAAAATTTCACACAGTTTTTCCATGTCTTCCTCATAGATTTCGCCGATATGACCGATACGGAATGTTTCCGCATCTGTGAGCTTTCCGGGGTAGATGGCATAGCCGCGGTCTTTGATGTACTGATACATTTCCCCGAAATCGTAATGAGTGTTTTCAGGATAATAGAATGTGGTGATGATGGGGCCCTGTGCTTCCCCTTCGACGAAAGGTTTGAAGCCCATTTCTCCCATGTGCTTTACCAGATAATCCTTGTTGTTTTTATAGCGTGCGTGTCTTGCGGGAATGCCGCCTTCCGCATCCAGTTCTTTCAGTGCCTGCCAGAATGCCAGCACCACATGGGTGGGAGAAGTGAAACGCCATTTGCCGTCTTTGTGCATGGTTTCCCACTGGTCATACAGATCCAGAGAAAGGCTTCTTGCTTTGCCTTTGCTTTCCATGAGTTTGTCTGTGCGGCAGATGATGAAGGAGAAACCGGGTACACCCTGAATGCATTTATTGGCGCTGCTGATGATGAAGTCAATGCCCCATTCCCCTACGGGGATGTCTACGCCGCCAAAGCTGCTCATGGCGTCTACGATCATGGTCTTGCCTGCTGCCTTCACAACCTTTGCCACGGAAGCAATGTCATTGAGGATACCGGAAGTGGTTTCGCTGTGTACCATGGAAACGTGTGTCACCTGAGGGTTTTCTTCCAGCAGTTTTGCCACTTTTTCCGCAGAAGGCATCTGGTCATAAGGTTCATCGTACATGATGTAGGAAATGCCTGCGTGTTTTGCAATGTCGCCCATACGTTTGCCGTATGCACCGTTGGCACAGATCAGCAGTACATCGTCTTTGCCGATGACGCTGGTCAGTACGGATTCTACACCGAATGTGCCGCTGCCCTGCATAAGAACAGTGGTGTATTCCGGTTCGGAAACATGTGCCAGCTCCAGCAGTTTTTCACGGATGGCACGGGTGATTTTCTTATAGTCTTCATCCCATGTGCAGTGGTCGTCCATCATCTGCTGTTTTACGGTTGCGGTTGTGGTCAAAGGGCCAGGTGTCAGTAATTTATAATGTAACATGTCTATACTCCTTCAAAATTCTTTCTTTTATCAACTTTCTAGCTACTTATTTGCAGCTTTCAGACAGTGCCTGATGGCTTTCCAGCAGTTCTACGGTCAGAGGTTCCGCAAATGTCTTAGGATATGCGGATGCGTTTTCGGAAGATGTTGTTTCACCTTCATACAGTGCGTTGGGGTAATATTTCTGCAGTTCGCTTCTGCCTTTTTCAATGATGCACTGTGCCATTTCCTGTGCCAGAGGGTTTGTTGCATCGCCTTTATCTACCACTGCAACAGATTCTGTCAGAGAGAAGTTACCTTCCGTAGGGTCAACATAATCGATGGGCAGACCTTCTGCTTTGTCTGCAACTGCCTGCTGACGCAGACCGAAACCGATGGCAACTTCACCGGCACGTACTTTTTTCAGTGGTGCGGAACCGGAACTTTCGATATGAGGGCCAGCGTTTTCATAGATGCCTGTCAGCACTTCTTTTGCGCCTTCTTCACCATATTCGCTTACCAGTGCCTGAATCAGCAGCCATGCAGTGGAAGAGCTCTTGATGTCTGTCACAGAGATCATATCTTTGTAAACGGGATTTGTCAGGTCTTTCAGGCAAGTAGGCATGGGCAGGTTATTTTCTGCCAGCATTTCTGTGTTAACGATAATAGCGCCTTCCTGAGATGTAATAGGTGCGCAGTATGTTTTTTCACTGCCGTCCAGCAGTTTGTAAGTGAAGTTCAGATCCTGGAACATGTTCTGCTGTTCCTGTGCACTGTCTACATAAAATGTACTCAGTGTAATCAGGTCTGCTTCGATGTTGGTGCCTTCTGCCAGCACTTTGCCGCCAAGTTCGGATGTACCGAATGTCTGGAACATATACTGATTGGCATAACCATTTGCGTCCAGTGTTGCTTTCATGGCTTCCACAGCCTCGTCATCCGCGTTGGAATAAATGATAACCTGTTCGCCGGAAGCTGCGCCGCCTTCCGCGGTTTCTTCTGTACCGCCGCCGCAGCCAGTCATTGCCAGTGCGGAAAGGGTCATAACCCCTGTCAACAGTAATGCCAAAGTCCTTTTCTGTTTCATTGTTCTTTCTCCTTTTTCTTGTTTTCTCTTTTTATTGCATAACCCAGAATCCCCTTCACAATCAAATTGGTTCCCAGGATAAACAGCGATAATACAAATACTTCGTTAAATTTTGTGTAGTACTGCAATTCTTTGATTTTTGTGGTCAGCACCATGGTTCTTGCGCCTGCGATAAAGATGACCGCGCTGACAGTTACCATGGCGTTTACGAAGTAGTAACTGAATACTTCCAGAATGGTGGATTTCATATTGGGCGTTACGATTCGCACAATGGTCTTCATCCAGGTGTCACCCATAAGAGATGCGGTGGTTTCCCAAGAGCTGTTCAGTTTTTCCAGGGAGTTTTTCATCATCAGATAAGGTGTGGAGAAGAAGTGTACCACGTTGCAGAGAATCATCAGCCAGAATGTGTTCTGTAAAGGTGTGCCGGAAAAAATCAGCATATAAGCAATACCAATGACCATACCGGGAATGGTGTTTGTGATGAGGGCAATGCTGTTGATGATGCCTTTCCAGCGGTGTTTCATGTTGCTTCGTGCCGTTACCAGTGCAGCCCCATAAGTGATGAGCAATCCCAGCACGGCTGTCAGCACCGCCACGAAAATGGAGTTTCTGTATACCATAGTCAGGCTGTTGTCATTGAGGACTGCCTGCAAATGTTCCAGTGTAAAAGATGTCTGGTAGGGCCATTCTTCCACAAAAGGCACCACGAAGATCACCAGGAAGATGGATACCAGCACCAGCAGGATGATGCCGGAGACGATGCCGCAGAACCAATCTCGCAGGGGATTTTTCTGCAGTTCAATGGCAGAGATCTTGTTGTAGCGGATGTTATACCGTTCCAGATACCGCAGAAGAACAATACTGATGATGGAAGGCACCAGCATCAGCATGGCTACCACAGCCCCCTGCTGGAAATCCGGGATACTGCCCAGCATTTCGTTGTAAAGCACCGTTGCCACTACTTCATATTTACCCCCTACGGAAGCGGGAATACCGTAATCCGTAAAGCAGAGGAAGAAACACTGTACAATGGATGCCGCCAGTGTACCCAGCAACGGACGGAACACTGTCTGGAAAAAGGTGGTGATGCTGTTGTCCCCCATGACCCTGGAAACCACCATGAATTTCTTGTCGATATACCCCATGGTGTTGAGGATCAGCAGGAAGGAAATGGGCAGTGTGTAGATCACATAGCCGAAAAGCAGACCGCCGAAACCGTAAATATCAAACAGCTGTGTGCCGATGAGCTTTGTCAAAAGCCCCTGCTTCCCGAAGGAGTAAATGATGGCAAAGCCGTATGTAATGGTAGGCAGCAGCATGGGCAGCACTGCCAGCAGGCGGATGAGCTTTTTATATTTCGCGCCTAAGTTCGTATATTGGATGCTGTACGCCAGGAAAAACGCCAGTACTGTGGAAATGACCGCACCGGTCAGGGAAATGATGATGCTGTTGCCGAAGGCTTCTGCAAATCCTTTTCCTGTCAGCACAGCGGTATAATTTTCCATGCCCCATCCTGTATCCAGTACAAAGGATTCTCCCAACAGGCGGATGATGGGAACCGCTAAAAACGCCGCAAACAGTAAGATGGTCACGGCATAAATGACTTTGATTTCTTTTTCTTTCCGTACTACCATGATTTATACCGCCTGTGCCATGATTTCCTGATGGAACAATGCAAAAATGTTATTGCGTTTGATTTCCAGCTGATTCAGGATGAATTCTTTAATGAATGCGTTCTGAGGTGTTGTGATGATTTCTTCAGGTGCGCCATACTGAGAGATGGAACCATCGTTAACGATGAGAACTTTATCGGACAGTGTCAGCGCTTCTTCTGGATCGTGGGTAACGATAATGGTTGTCAGATGGTAATCTCTGGCGATCTGTTTGATTTTTTCTTTGATGGATTCTTTGATGACACCGTCCAAAGCGCTAAGGGGTTCGTCCAGCAGCAGGATTTTCGGTTTCATTACCATGGTTCTTGCCAGAGCCACTCTCTGTTTCTGACCGCCGGAAAGCTGGTCGATTTTTTTGTCCAGATGAGGTTTCAGACCCAGCAGTTCGATCAGTTCGTTTACTTCTTCCTGTGTGGAAATGTTGGGTGTATTTTTCAAGCCGTAAGTGATGTTCTGCATGACATTGAGATTGGGAAACAGGGCATAATCCTGAAATACGATGTTGAAGCCGCGTTTTTCCATGGGCACGTTTGTGATGTCCTGTCCGTCAAAAATGATCTTGCCGCTGTCCGCGTCTGTCAGACCCAGAATCAGGTTCAGCAATGTGGTCTTGCCGCAGCCGGAAGGGCCTAAAATGGAAACGATCTCACCATCGGAAATGGTCAAATCAATATTTTTCAGTACTGTTACGCCGTCATAAGACTTTTTGATGTTTTTCAGTTCTAACATTCTTTTATCTCACCTTCTGTTATATCTCATTGTTCAACATTAAAACATACAGAAGAATTTTCAACTATCTTGCTTTTGTAATTTTTATGTGAAATCTTCATGAAATACCAAAAAGACCTTTTTCTGTGACGCCAATCTTATTTTTGACTATCTTTTTTCTGTGATTTTTCCGTGAAATTTTTATAAAACATCCCTTCTTTTCATTTTCATAAAAAAAGCCCATGTTTCCTTGGGCTTTTTGATAAAATCCTGATAAAAATACGATAGCTGGAACCCTTTGTGTCATAAGGATTCCAGCCATCTTTCATTTCTTATACAGCGGCTCCTCATGCGGTACCGCTTTTTTTCCTTCTATTTAGTTCAGTTTCAGATACTGCGCCCAGTCACGAGCAGGCAAAACGTCTGTCCATGTTTCATAAACGCCGTCTTTGTCCTTTTTGTATTCATGGCTGCTGGTTGCTTCCTGGATTGCCAGATAGTACCATACGTTGGTGTCCGCATTGTCCACAAATACTTTCATATCTTCGTGCAGCGCATCTGCGCTTTCAGGCAGACGATTCAGCACGCGGTTGATCATTGTCACTGCTTCCGCACGAGTGATGTAGCGGTCAGGACCAAAAGTGCCATCTGGATAACCGCTGATCCAGCCTTTTTCAGCTGCACGATTGATCTGGTTTGCTGCCCAGTGACCATCAATGTCGGTAAACAGGTTTTCACCGCTGTAGCCTTCACTGTCAAAACGTGCTGCAATGGCTGCAAATTCTGCACGAGTGATATACGCATTGGGATCAAAGTTGTTGTTATCTCTGCCGTATACGATATCCATATCATACATGGTGGATACAGCGACATTGAACCAATCATCTGTAAATACGTCGTTGAAAGGATTCTGATCTGTCAGGTTCTTTTCTCTTACATCATCCTGCAGCAGACGGAAGAAGATGGATGCCACTTCTGCACGGGTGATATTGCGTTCTGGATGAACCAGACCATCGGAATAACCAACCACATAATCGAAGTGATCGTCACCGTTCAGTGCTTCTGGTGTTTCATCGGGCTTGTTGTTTGGTCTATGACTGCCGCCGCCACCGGAACCACCATCATTGTCTTTCACAAAGACAGCTTTCAGTACAGCGCCATCAATCAAGCTTTCATCCATTTCATATTTGTCTACATCACCCAGATTTTCTGTTTTGCCATTAATGGTAACTTCTACTTTGTCCAGTTTCCAGCCATCAGCTGCTTCCATTTCGAATTTCTGTTTTTCAACGCCAAAAGGAATTTCTACAACTTCTGTATCGTTTGCACCAACAGTCTGAACATCTTTTACAACGACCTTACCTTTGCCTTCTACGATAACTGTCATCAGGTGTTCTGTTGTGCTGCCGCCGCCTTTGACTTCATAAGTCAATTCAGGCACAAGGAATGTTTCGGTGCTGCCTACTGTACCATTGGAATCCACAGGTGTCAAAACGGCTTCCACGTTGGTTTCTACCTTGTATTCGCCTTTTGCTTTCTGAGGATTTGTCAAATGTACATCGTAGGAGAACTGTGCAGGGGCAAAGTTTCCAACAGGCACATTGATGCTCCAAACAAAATGTTCTCGGGTTTCACCGTCTGCGTCTGCCACACCATCTGGATAATAAGTTACTACAAAATCGTATTTGCCGTCTTCGATTTCACCCGCAAAGAAACCATAAGTAGTGCTTCCAGGGAATTTATCAGACTGGATTTTTACTTTATTCAATTCTACGCCACCAACAGTGATGGTCATATTGTCCAGATTTGCAACATCAAAGTTGTAGTCATTGCCCTTATTATCTTTCCCCTGACCAATGATGTCGACAACCTGAGAGCCGGCATCCAGCAGGTAATAAATGTCATTCTGAATCATATTAAAGTCCAGAACAGAGCCATCATTCAGATATTCTACAAAAGCTTTACCCAATTCATTTGTTGTAGAATCATCTGCAAACACAGCATAGCAGTGGTAGTTTGCAGCTTCCAGTTCAGAATATACTTTGTCTGCTTCGTAGATTGCACGATCCAAGCAAAGGGCATGTGTCAAACTAGTTTCCCCTTGAGGTACATAGGAAACAGGAATATTTTCACCTTCGGGAGTTGAACCATATACATCATAATCATGTGCATATGTATTTCCATCTTTTGCAACATTTGCTTTCACTGCTGCATAATAAGTGTCCCAATCTCCGCCAGGAATTCCGTATACACCGTCTACAAATCCATTTGCAACACACCAGCCGGAAAGAGAACCCCAAACACGACTGCCATCTGCATCCAGACCATTATAAATTGCCATCAGTGTTCCATCTTCTGCCAAGAACTGTCTGGTCAACCCATCAGTGATGACAATGACATATTTTCTGCTGTCTTCTACATCTGTATCTGCTTCCAGCATTTTCTGTGCTTCCAAAAGACCTGCCTGCAAGTTGGTACCACTCTTGATTTTTCCATCTTTCAAGCCGCTATAAATCGCGCCACCTTCTGCAATAGCTTCCTCTGTCAATTCTGTCAGCTTACAAGAAACAACAGCTCTGCCTGCAAACTGTACCGCACCAACTTTGATAGATGCGCCTGTATCTTTCACACTTGCACCCAAATCCGCCAACATTGCCAGTGCCTCCGTTGTTACATCTTCTTCGCAGCTGGATTTATCCAGTACGAATACCACATCAGACACCAGTTCTTTTTCAGCGGAAGGCAGAGAAAGAGTTACTCTGGAGTTGAAATTGTTATCCAATTCTGTTGCGGTTTTGTCTTTGGAATGATCCCATGTGGGAGGTTCAGGAGGATCAACAGGGTCTTCTTTCTCTGTCAGAACGCCATCCAGATGGAAAGCAGGTTTCAGTTCTTCATCTTCTTCATTTTCTTTGTAACTTGCGCCAATATAGTTGAGCTTCTGCCATGTGAAATCATAATCCGCATCGGTATATGTCACACCATCAATGATGAAACTAAAGGAAATTACATTCCCATTTTCATCCATTTCCCATGTGCTTTCTGCTCCTACAGGCGTGCTGGAAACTTCAGCATAACCATCATGATTGCCCAGTTTACCTACATTCCAACTTGCGATCTGATTCTGCGCCTCTTTACCTGTATAAGGAGTTTCCATGCTGGTGCCTGCTTTTACTTTCGCACCAGTTGCCAGATAAGAATAGTCTGCTGGATCATCTGTTGTTTCCCCATCTGTCTGATTCAGTACATACAGAAATACAGGCAGTTTTTCTTCTGGTGTTGTAGGGTCAACAGGATCGCCGTAAGCCCATACCGCATAGACAGTTACAGGGTCATTTCCAACAGCAATTTCTTTGATGATTGTACCTTCTGGTACTACATCTGCGGATTCAAAAATAATATCTGTCTGGCCTGCACTCCATCCTTGGAATTCAACTTCTTTATCGCCCTCAGGAACATGAGTAGGTTTTATTGTATTATTCAGTGTAGCTGTTTTACCTTTTTCTACCTGTTCATTTGCAGGCTCTCCTGTACCACCATTTGCGTCATAAGTCAGCGTAACGGTTTCCGCTACAGGTGCAGGGATGTTCACAGTTGCATTTGCTACATCCAAAGTTTGAGATTCGCCATCTACATCTGTATAAGTCAGTTTCGCTTCCGCATTGGTAGGAATATTTTTGCCATAAACGCCTTCCTTGGGAATCACAACAAAGGAAATCTCTTTGCCTTCTTCTGTGATTTCACCAACATTCCATGTTACCTGATTGTTTTCATAATTGAATGCCAGACCAGATACATCCTGACCTTCCTTTAAAGTAAATAGGTCAGAAATGGTATCTACCAATGCTGCATTTGTACCAGCATGTTTGGACACCGGTGTTGTAATCTCATCAGCTATTTCACTGACCAAATCAGGCAAATCTTTATTGATGTTCTGAATATCATTGAAATTATGATGATAAGTTTCTCCTGAAGCAATTTCCTGAAGAATATTACCGCTTACATTCAATCCGATTGTATAAATTTTTGCGCCCCCTTCTTTTAAAGCTGCGCTTTCTTGCAAACCATTCCAATAAGGATCGTCAGGACTTTCTCCTGAGTAGCCAGGCTGTCCATCAGAAACAAAAATGATAAATTTTGCTCTGTCACTGTCAGACAAATATTCCTCTGCCTTATCAAATGCTGCAGTATAGTTGGTGCCGCCATCTGCATCCATATTATCTACTGCCTGGTACAGATCTTTCAGACTTTTTTCCTCATTCAATGCTTGCAAACCAATGCAGGCTTTTTTATTCAGTTCGCTCTTTCCTGTTCCGCCTTTGCTGCCTGCAAAGGACACAATCCCAATCCGGTTATCAGAATTTTTTGCTGCAATCTGATCAATCAATTGATAGGTTGCTTTCTGTGCAGCAGAAAGTTTTGTAATTCTGCCGCTGCATTCCCAGCCGCTATTTGGCTGAAGCAGTCCCAGCCATTTTCCGCATTCTGTACAATGGTAGCTGTAAATATCAATCCAAATACCATCATAGATCAATTCTGCTGTGTATTCTGTTGAATTACAGTCAATACCGGGATATTCTGTCATGCTGCCGGAATTGTCAACGACCATAACAACATCCACCGGGGCAGTTTCTGTGATTTCATCCTCCACATTCTTCCCCTTTACAGACATTGTGATGGTAACTTCTTTCTTTGTTTCATCATAAGATGCTGTCTTTTGGGCGGCTACTTCACCTGGCCGCAGTTCCTTCGCCATTGCCGTCACAGGCAGCAAGCTGCACAGCATGACGAATGTCAACAAGAAGCTCAGCGTCCGCTTCACTTTGTTTCTCATTCTCTCACTCCTCCTTCATTTATGGTGCAGCAATAATTCTGCACCCACGCCCTGCGTCTATGCACAGGATTCTGCAAACTCTGCTCCATCTTGGCAGATCGTCTGCCAAACATCTTTCTTCTCGTTTCTCTCCTCCTCTCTCCATGAAAACAAGCGCCCCTTCCCCACAATTTTTTTCGTATTGCCGATTGTTTCAGAGTCGCTTCATGGCTTCCTTGCATATTTGTTGTCATTGGTACTGGCTTTCCTTTTATCAAGGAAACCCCTTATCAGATAGGAGCCGCCGACAACACTGTCCAACAAAACTTATCAGCAGTTCCTGATCTTACCTCACTGACCAGCGGCAGACTTTTCCTCCGCAGATATGGGATCTTCATATGTTTCCCAGCCTGTCATCATTTCCTCTGCCTCCAAAAGCTTGTCATAGTACTGCATCAGCAGCATGGACACGTTGTCCTGCAACTGGTTCTGCGTCTGTTCATAGAGCCGCAAAAGACATCTGGGATTCACCTTTTCCGGCGCCACATCTGCCATCTGGCACAGCTGCTTCATGGCTGCGTTGATGGTAATGCGATGGATATTCGTACCTCTTTGGGAACGGAAGATAGCACCACTTTCCATATTGTTGCGCTTGCAGTAGTCCACCAACTCCCGCTGGAACGACCGTGGTATGACAACCTTTCTTTCCTGTTCATTGCCGCAGAAAACGCCGCTGCCTGCCTTTACAAAATCCACTGTCATTTGGGGCAATTCCCAAATATGCAGCCCCAAAGTGCAGATAGATTTGATGATGAAATAAAGCTGCTCTTTTTTCTGTTGTTTTGCCGCTTGCAGCAGCCGGATATATTCTCCCCGCTGCAAAACCGTCTGTGCCGTATCGCTCAACGGCATACAGGATACCTGCCAGTTTCTTTCTCCCATAAAATGCAGATACTGGTTCACCACCGCCAGCCTGCGGTTGATGGTGCGCACCGCCAGTTTTCCTTCCTGCTGCATGGTGTTTTTCCATTGCTGCAAGGTGTTTTCCCGCAGCACTTCCTCCGGCAAAAGTTCTTTTTGAAACTTCTGCAAAATCCGGCGATATTCCGCAATGGTTTCCGGTTTATTGCCGGACTTCATTTTTTCCTGCAAAAATGCTTCGATTGTTTCCTTCGTAAACTTGATTTCTTCCATTTTTCTCACTCGTTATAACGAAATTCCCCTTCTGTCATA
>UMEY01058027.1_pt1 | contig 64286 bp, 90 predicted proteins | sample 1964881 | NCBI WGS metagenome assembly UMEY01 (sample SAMEA4836033, study PRJEB28245) | human gut metagenome | biome: gut microbiome; material: fecal sample | place: Denmark | collected 2008 | reverse complement strand
TCAAACCACTAGTTAACTAGTGGTTTTGATTATTGGCAGAAATATGTATTCAGCATAAAAGACAGAGAATAAAGCGACAAGGTTGTTTTTTTGTAAAAAATCTATAATGGTACAAAATATTTGTCTTAAACTATTTTCGTGAGTTTATGAGAAGAATGGTTTGTCCGTAACATAAATGCATTTGTTTTTCGGTGACGGTTTTTCTGTTCGAGAAAAACGTGAAAACCGCTTTTTGGCATATTTCTGGGCAAAATAGAAAGAAAATGGAAAAAATTTTTCTCTTTGATTTGTTTGGAGATGAATAATTATGTTGGTATTTTTCTAATGATTCAGACAACAGTTTAAGACAATTAATGTACTACTAAAGATACAATCTTGGTATTAAAATAGAAACATCAAATCAAAAGATAAGAGTTAAAGGAGGGATTAGCTGTGGATATAAATACTTTTCAAGAAATAATCAATGGATGGGATATTTGGTTATCTGTATTCATCATGATTTTAATCGTGGTATTACAGTCAGCTTTTTTCTTAAAGACAGCAATAAAAGAAGCAAAAACCATTGGTATTTCCGGTGAAAAAAGAAAAGCGGCAATGCGTGCAGCGTGCATTACCGCCATTGGTCCCTCTATGTCGCCGGTTATTATGATGCTTGCCATGAGTACGGTGTTGGGGACGCCGTATACATGGTTTGTATTAAATAATGTGGGAGCTGCTCGTACAGAATTAGCAGCTGCTGCAATGGGGGCATCTGTTGCTGGTGTAGAAGTGATGGATGCCAATATTGGAATACGTGCCTGGACGTATGGCATTTGGGCTGGTGTGCTCAACAGTGCAGGATGGTTGATAGTTGTGTTTTTGCTGAACTATAAGATGGAGCATATGGTACATCGCATGTATTCCAGATTTAGTGAGAAGTGGATTAAGGAACTTTTGGGTGGCGCCGCCCTGGCCTTATTTGCTTATTTGCTGAGCAATCAGCTGGTAGGAAAAACAACTGCCAATTACTGTGCAGCGATTATTTCAGGACTTTGTTCTCTGTTATTTGGGACAGTGCTGAAGCGATATCAGAAGCTGCAGGAATTTTCGATGGGGATATCCATGTTGGCAGGGATGTTTTTGACGGAGGTGCTATTTGGATAAAATGACAATGAAGGAGGGTTTATTATGGATTTTCAAACGATGATCAATAGTCCTGGCATGTGGATTGCATCCAGTTTTCTGGTTATTATTTCCGTATCACAGGCAGTGGTATTTTTGAGAGCAGCATTAAAGGAGGCAACTTCTCTCGGCATTGATGAAAAGAAACGTAAAGCAGCCATACGCTCTGCTTGTATTACGGCGATTGGGCCATCCCTGTCTCCGGTTATTACACTTCTGTCATTGGTAGCCGTGGTTGGTGCTCCAACCACATGGATGCGTCTATGTGACGTAGGTGCGGCGCGAACAGAATTGGGCGTCATTTCGCTGACATCGACATTGGCTGGCGCTGAAGTAGGGAGCGCTTCCTTTGGTACAGAAGCATTTTCCTATGCTCTTTGGGGAATGGCACTGAATAGCTTTGGCTGGCTTTTCCTGGTATTCATTTTGGGCCACCGTATGAGCGGCGTCGTAGAAAAAATGAATACGAAATATAATCCCGTATGGGTTAAGAAACTGCTTGCAGGTGCAACAGTAGGGTTATTTGCATATTTGCTGGCAAACCAGATTCAGGATCTGCAAATGCCGAAACTGACACCGGCAATTATTTCAGCGGTGGTTATGCTGCTGTTGACCACAGTATTGAAAAAATATCAAAGACTCCAGGAATTGGCGCTTGGTATATCCATGCTGGTGGGGATGATTGCCACTCAGATAGTATTTGGATAAATTAGAAATGACGAAAACGAGGTGACAGCTATGTATGATAAGAAAATGATCAAAATTGGTCGCGTTTCCATGGGGCTTGCCATTATTGCCAACTTTATTCCGGCAATTTATGTAGGCTTGCGATATGGAGAAATGCCAGGAATTGCTACCATTTTACAAATCTGGGCATTGGTAGCGGCAACCTATGGCATCAGCTGGATCATTCAGCCCATTGCATATTATCCGACATTGGGTGCGCCGGGTTCCTATATTGGTTGGCTGGCAGGTTCTGTTGGTGATATTCGTATGCCTGCCGCATCTATGGCACAAAAAATTGCAGGCGTGGAATCAGGTACCCATGCAGGGGAAGTTGTTGCAACAATCGGTACTTGCTGTTCCGTATTTGTTTCCGCAGGTATGATTACTGTATTTACGGTTATTGGTTCTCAGGTAATTCCTATTCTTCCTGCGTTTGTAACGGAATCGTTCAGTTATATTTTGCCGGCGCTTTTCGGTGCGATATATGTGGATATTGCGAGAAAAGACTTAAGAACCGGAATCTGCACAATCGCTGCGGCTATGCTCATTATGATTTTAGGCGGAAAAATTGGAATCCCTGGTGGTGTTTTGACACTGCTGATCGTACTGAGTGGTATTTTGATTACAAGAGTCTTTTTTGTAAAAGATCAGAAAAAAGAGGCATAAAGTTGTTTTGGATAGGGAGTGAAAGTTATGTTTGATGTAAAGATTGTAGGCGGCACAATTCTGGATGGCAGTGGTGCATTTCGTTATAAAGCAGATGTAGGTATTGAAAGCGATAAAAACACAGCAATTGGTGATCTTTCCGCGGCGGATGCCAAGAAAGTGATCGATGCTTCCGGAAAATTTGTTTCTCCCGGTTTCATTGATTTCCATACACATTCAGATTTATCACTGGTATATGATAAGTACACAAGAAGCCGGATTTATACAGGGGTAACCATGGATGTCATTGCAAACTGCGGAATTGGTGTAGCGCCTATCCGTGAAGAACGCAAACAGAAATTGATTGATTATCTTGGCACAAGAATCATTGGCACAATTCCGGCAAAACTGGAATTGCCATGGAATACGATGGAAGAATATTTTACATATTTGGAAGAGAATGCACCAGCAGTCAATGTTGCGGCTTATGTTGCGCATGGAGCCATTCGGATTGATGAAATGGGCTTTTCCAAGGAACCGGCTGACGAGGAACAGATGAAACATATGAAGGCTGAAGTCAGAAAAGCAATGGAGACAGGCTGTATTGCTCTTTCAACAGGGTTGGTTTATTTGCCTGGTGCTTATACAACAAAAGAAGAATTAGCTGAATTGTGTAAAGAATTAAAGCCATACAATGGTTATTATATCTCTCATATCCGTAATGAAGGCGACGAGGAAATGGAAGCGTTGGATGAGGCAATTTATATTGCAAAAACTGCCGGCGTACCACTGCATGTATCCCACTTGAAAATAATGGGACACAGAAATTTTGGTAAAATCGATGAAGTTTTCGCAAAACTGGATGCAGCGGAAAAAGATGGATTAGAGGTAACGTTTGACTGCTATCCTTATACAGTTGGTATGACATCTTTGGGTGCACTGCTGCCGCCATGGGCTTTTGAAGGCGGCGTGGAAAAGATGATTGAACGCTTGCAAGTGCAGGAAAATAGAGATAGAATAGTAGAAGAACTGAAATCTGGCATTCCCGGTTGGCAGTGTTTCTATCGGATGGCAGGTGGCTGGGATGGTGTTGTGCTGGCATCTGTTATGACAGAGGCAAACAAATATACAGAAGGCAAAACAGTTGCGGAAGTTGCGAAAATCTGCGGCGAAGATCCATTTGATACCTTTTTCCGTCTTTTGATCGAAGAAAAAAGTAAAATTCAGGTTGTTGTACATACCCAGGGCCAGGAAGATACCGATAAAGTTGCGTATTATCCTAAAACATGTTTTGGTTCCGATAGTATGGATCTTTCCACAGAAGGGCTGTTGTCCATCGGTAAACCGCATCCCAGAGCGTTTGGTACATTCGGCAAAGTTTTTTCTTATTATGTAAGAGAAAAAGGAATGCTGGCTTTTGAAGATGCAGTAAGAAAAATGACATATCTGTCTGCAAAACGTTTGGGTATCGATGAAGAACGTGGCTTGCTCAAAAAGGATTATTATGCTGACATTGTAGTGTTTGATCCAGATCAGATCTGCGATAAAGCAACCTATGAAGATCCGAAGCAGTATACCGTTGGTGTGGAATATGTATTGGTCAATGGTCAGATCGCGCTGGAAAATGGAAAACAGACAGATGTCTGCGCAGGTCGTGTGATTCGAAATCCTCACAGATTTGGAGATCAAAAGAAATAAAAACATATTGCGTAAATAGCCGCTGACATATAGAATTTATATTGTATTTTGTTGTGCTGGCAACGTATTCGTAAATAGGTCTTTTTGCCCGGTCTTTGTTGTAATCCGCAGGACAGGGCAAAAAGACTTTTTTGAAATAAGCAGACTGGACTTCTGCGAAGGAAAAGGAGGCATACTATGAAAATATTGTATGTAGGGCCATTGATGATGATCAATAAACTGGTGCCGATGAGCAAAAGAATTTTTCCCAGTTTGGAGCTTGATTATATTACTTATGAGCGATATACAGACGCACCTGATTTATTGGAGCATTATGACAAAAAGGTGGATGCAGTTTTGTTTTCTGGTAAATCGCCTTATAAAATTTGTGAAAATCAAATGAATCAATCTATTTTAATGGATTATGTACCCAGACATGAAACAACCCTTTATAGAGTGTTATTAGAAATCACATATCTGTTGAAACGGGATATTTGTAGATTAAGTGTGGATACTTATGATAAGAAGATGATGCAAAAACTCTATAAAGAAATTCATGTTGAGTTAAGAGAAGATTCCGTTTTTTTTGCAGAGCAAAGATATATGGATCCAAATTATAAAGACTATGTTGTTGCGTTTCATAGGAAAAATTATTATGAATATCATGTTTGCTGCTGTATTACCGGATTGGAAGAAGCATATCGCGAAATGAAATCAGAAGGGATTCCCGTTGTTTTGGCGTTGCCATCGGAAGATGTTGTGGTAAAAAGTGTCAGAAATTTGCAGATACGTTATATTGCGAAAAAAACAGCGAAAACCAAATTGTCGTTGTTGCGATCAAATTAAATGTTCCATCTGAATATTCTTTGATGAAAGAGGATGAATACTCTTATCTGTCACAGCGCATTAAAATCATGGATCGCTTATACCATTTCAATCATCGCATAGATGGTGTACTGGTGGAGCAGAGTAAAAGCGAATGTATGATCTTTACTACCAAAAAAATAATCGAAACAGAAACGAATCAGTATAAAGACTTCTATTTGCTGGATGTTTTACGAGAAGTGTCTGCGGTTCCTGTTTATATTGGTATAGGTTATGGAAAAACAGCAAATGAGTCAAAGTATAATGCCTATGAAAGCATGAAAAAGATGGAACGTTCACGGCAGAATTCAGTCTATATCGTTTTTGAAAATGGCGAAGTCATGGGACCCTTGGAGACAGGAAGAGGCGCCAAGAAACAAGATAATTTTGATGAAAAATTCTATCGTGCGGCGACAGAAACGGGTTTGAGTGTCAATACAATTTATAAAATATTTGGCGGTATAGTAAAGGAAGAAAAAGCTGATTTTACATCCAGAGAATTGGCGGCAATCTGTGGGGTAAGTGTACGAACCATGGATCGAATCATTCTGAAATTGTGCGATGCGGGTTATTGTGAAGTCATCAGTGAAAAATTGATGCATAAGTCTGGACGACCCAGCAGAATTTTGCGCCTGCACCCATTGCAAATATATAATGGATGATCTAGGGATACTATATAAAAAAGCGTGTGCCAGATGCAGAAAGATGATAACCTAATAATCATTTATATGGAAGAAAAGGGAAGCGCGCTGTTATGAAAATTTGAAGGTGCCCTCAATCTGAAAATATTTATGATTATTTGAAAATTGCGGAAATATGCCCATTTCTGTGAGTTGTATGGATATCTATACAAAAATAAGAAAAAATTATAAAAAACACTTGCTTTTTTATTTTTTCTATGATATTATTATCAAGCAGTTTCGATTCGCGGCTGTGGCGGAACTGGCAGACGCACCAGACTCAAAATCTGGCGGTAGTGATATCGTGTGGGTTCGAGTCCCACCAGCCGCACTGCTAAACCCTTGAAAAATCAAGGGTTTTTTTATTTGTTTTTGCTGAGGTAATCATTGAGGTAATCATTTGACATATACCGATTATTTTCAAAGAAAGGAGAGATTCGATACACTGTAATAATTATATTTTATAAGGAAATGTAGAAATGTTTTTTTACAAAATATAATTATGTTCGTCTGTTTATAGTATTTCTTGTTAATATTTTTAAGTACATTGTATATTGTAAAAATCAATTACATATTCTATACTAAATTACAGGAGGTGCTATAATATGGCTCGTAGGAAAAATAATTTAACTATTACAGAACAATTACAAGAGGTTACAATAGCAATTCAAGAATCCGAAAAACAATTGTTTGATTTAAAAAACAAAAAACGAGAATTAGAAAAAGCAAAAAAAGAAGAAGAAGTAAAAATACTAATCGATAAAATTACAGAAAAGGGAATGACTGTAGAGGAAGCTACTAAAATATTTGACAATATAGAGAAGTATTCCCCAAATAATGAAATTAATTAACATAACATTGTTTTCCTGAAAAATAAATAATATGAAAAATAGAAATTTAAATATACTCCCAGAAAAAGCTAAAAATGATATGATTGGTGTAGTAGAACTTTTAGCGGATACTACAAGCGATATGCTATCAAATGTTGATTTTGATAAAGGGAATTTTCATGTGGCAATATATATCAATGACGATTTAAAAAAGCAAAAAGAAATATATCATTTCTCCATTGAATATGGTACATTTGAACTTTCTTTTTATGGCGAAGGAAATGTTAAGAACGGGAAAATTGAATTAATTACTATTGATTGTAATGCATCATATAATGGCATAAATTATTCCTTTTTAATTGAATCAAATACAAGTAATCACATTAATTTTTTGCAAAATTTTTCTGATAATATTAATCAATTTCACACCACGCAAATTTTTCTGCAAGATTATCAACGTATTTTCCGTAAGAATCCATTATCCTATATAAAAGATCTAGTAGATACAAATTTATTTGAATGGAATATAACCGAAAATATTAATAATGAAGAACCAGACAATTTAGAATTGATAAAATATACAGGAACATTTGGAGAAGAATTTTTTGAACTTGGCTATCAACAAAATGAAAAGGAATTTTATAACTCCTATATAAATATTTGTGTAGGAGAACATATGGAAATTCATATAAATCAAATACCAGATGAAAAAATAATGAATTTGATTTATCCGTGCCAGAAAAATGTCATTACTGTAGAAGATATCGTAGTAAGAACAAGTCAATCTTTTATAACGCACCACCAACATAATTTAGAATTTGTTCATGCACATATTTGTATGCATAAAGAATTTAAAATGTTTGAAGTTCTGACAGATGCTTACTATTGTAAAGAATGTGATAGATATTTTATGCTAGAACGAGATTTTATCAAGCTATCTCATTTAGGTGCATTTGGATGTCGTGTTATAACAGAAAGCACTTATCTTTCTGCTTCTAAAACAAATAACTACGCATCATGGAATGAACAATCAGTTTTGCGTGCCTACGGATATACCGTTAACAAAACTGACAATTTAAGTCCTGCTCAACGGCAAAGTATTCTAATGTTTATTTATAAAAATAGCATTATGCAGTTGGAAAGAATGATTAGTCTTATCGAGTGGTTTATGGATCGGCACAGAGGCACTGATTGTATAGATGCACGGAGAAAATGGCAAGAAGATATTGATTTCCTAAAAGAGCAAAGGGGTAAATTGGGTACATATCGAGATATTATGGTGCGAAACATTTATATCAAACAACGCCACTATAATGACGATTAATTTTTTTACAAAAATAGAGCCTGTGAAAAAATCTCTGTAAAATCATAACTGGCAAGGCCTTCTATGATAGAATAAAACTATTATAGGAGGCCTTTACTTATGGCAAAAAGAAAAAGAATGTCCGAGGGTAAGAAAAACATCATTGCAGCACTCCTGCAGGAATACGATATCCAGTCAGCAGAGGATATCCAGGACGCCCTCAAAGATCTGCTGGGTGACACCATCAAAGAAATGATGGAAGCTGAAATGGACGATCATCTGGGTTATGAATCCTATGAACGTTCCGACAACCCAAACTCCAGAAATGGGTATAAACAAAAACAAATCCGTAGCAAGTATGGAGAAACAACACTTAGTGTTCCACAAGATCGTGACAGCACATTTGAACCTAAAATTGTAAAGAAGCGTCAGAAAGATATTTCTGCGATCGATGACAAGATTATCTCTATGTACGCCAAAGGCATGACTACAAGGCAGATTTCTGAGGTAATCGAAGATATTTATGGTTTTGAAGTCAGTGAAGGTATGGTATCTGATATCACCGATAGACTTCTTCCTGAAATTGAAGAGTGGCAGAACCGTCCTCTTTCCGAAGTGTATCCTATACTCTTTATTGATGCTGTACATTTCTCTGTGAAAGACAACAATGTTATCCGAAAGCTGGCTGCATATGTGATCCTGGGTATCAATCATGAAGGTAAAAAAGAAGTGTTGACCATCCAGGTCGGTGAAAACGAAAGCAGCAAATATTGGCTAACAGTGTTGAATGAACTGAAAAACAGAGGCGTCAGAGACATCCTGATTCTCTGTGCTGATGGTCTTACCGGGATCAAAGAAGCAATCAATGCAGCCTTCCCCAAAACTGAGTACCAGAGATGTATTGTACATCAGGTGAGAAACACGCTGAAGTATGTACCTGAAAAAGACAGAAAAGCATTCGCTGCAGACCTTAAAAGCATTTATCAGGCTCCCACTGAGGAACAGGGCCGAGCGAATATAGAAGCCGTAACGGAGAAATGGCAGGGGAAATATCCCAATGCTATGAAGAGCTGGTCTTCCAACTGGGATGCCATCTGCCCAATTTTCAAGTTCTCTGCTGAAGTCCGCAAGGTCATTTATACGACCAATGCGATCGAAAGCCTGAATAGTACCTATCGCCGATTGAATGCCCAGAGAAGCGTATTTCCCAGCCCAACGTCTTTGATGAAGGCTCTGTATCTGGCAACCTTTGAAGCATCGAAAAAATGGACGGTGACCCTCCGAAACTGGGGTCGTGTCTACGGTGAACTGAGCATTATGTACGAAGGCAGACTGCCCGAATAATAGAAAACAGGCATGTCAGAAGTCCTGAAAAATCAGGATTTTCTTGACATGCCCGCATTTAGTCATTATATTGTCTGTAAGGTTGGATAGTTGAAAAATCAGCTGTTCAGCCATCAAATCCTATCATAGAAAGCCTATTTACAGAAAATTTTTCACACCCTCCAAAAATAATAATTTCAAAAAAAATAGGGGATAAACCCCTATTTAAATTTATACTTGAGCAGTATATGTTGTTGTATACTTAAAATTCCCATCAATCTCTGATTCAATTATAGACCAACTGGATGTAAATATATCATCAATATTTATTTTGATACTCCATTCTGTTTCAGAAATTTCAGACATAACGATTTTATAATTATGACGATTATATTCGTATGTTGTTGTAAACTCTGTAAAATCAGAGTTGCAAATTGTTTCAGAATTATATTGATTTAATAACATAGCACAATCTGTAATATTAGATAATTCTTTAGATAAATCTTCACGCACAGCATCTATAATTTCTTGCATATTCATCTGATTAATAGGAACCCATTCACGATTAATAAAACGATATATTGTATTTGTCTGAATAACATAATAAAATTTTCCAGATACAGGAGCAAGCAAAGTGGTGCGATCGTCTTCTGTTTCTAAATCAATCCAGTCGGTAATTGCTATTCTGCCAAATTCATCCATATCTATATATAATTTGGAAGTATCTTTTGTAACAATAAGTTGACCGCCAACAACATTTAACGAACTCAATTTTGATGATATAGTATCGAATAGGCGTAAATCCATTCAATTACCTCCTTATTTTTCGATTTACCAACCAGTCCAGCTAATTAATCCGTCTGCATATGTTTTAGCATTTTGTTCCGCAGTATTTGCTTTTTGAGTTGCATCTTCAGCAGCAGCTTGTTTTGCAGCTTGTCCAACTGAATCTGCATATGTTTTTACAGCCGCTTCAGTTGCAATTGTATTTTCATTTGGAGCACTTGCTAATGTTGAGCCACCAATTGTTTTTCCAGATGCCTGCATGTTACCATCTGCACCAGCAGTTAGGATTTCATTGTCATGCCCAGCCCCAACTTTATCTGATTTATTGCTTATATCTGTTTTTGGAACATAAATACCACCGTTTTCGATATCAATTACTGCGGTATTTCCTTCTTTATTAGATACTTTAACATTAACTGATATTTTTTTATCTGGGCTAACAGTTACAGATGCAGAATTAGTTTCTTTACCTGTGTAAATATCAATCAAACCAGCAACTGGGATCTTGATTAATTTTTCTGTATCTTCATAAGATTTATCTTCTGCAATAGTTAACCAAATTTCATTAGAATCTTCTACATATTTACCAGCAGTTACTACTAAATCCTTTGATAAATCAATAACCAAACTTTCTCCACCAACAATAGGCAATGTTAATTGCATGGTTTCTTGTTGCCATTGTGGATTCAGAACCATATTTGTTAATGGAACAGTGCTTTTTTCAGAACCTTTAGAGATAGATAAATTACCATCTCCCGTAGCTGTAATTTCGGTTACAAAAACACCACTACCACCAGAAATATCAGCTATTTTTTTTGTCACAAAATCAGAAACTGCTTTTGCTGTTGGCAGTAAATTATCATTAGGACTATCTGAAATAGTTGTTGTGAAGCCTTTAGCGATAACAACAGGTGTTTCTTTATCATAGAATTTACATTCTAATGTACTTCTATTAATATATACAACACCAGATTCTGGTGATTCTGGATCAGCATCAACTAATTCAATACGACCGCCATATAATTTTTCTTTTACATAGATATAATTTTTGTCTTGAATGAAATACATTGTATCTGTATCTTTTACTTCAAGTGCTTGCTAATCTGAAAAATTAATACCATGTAATTTCAATAATGCCATAAAAATCACTCCTTATAAATTTAATATTTAAGATTCCCAAATTACTTCTTCTGGTAAAACAACTTCTGAAAGAACATTATCCCCTGATTGTAACAATACCTTGGTTTTACTGTCATCTAATTTTATCTGATCTGCTTTTGATGTTTTTAATTGTTCAACCTCATTTTGTAATTGTTCAACAGCTTCTTCTAAATCTTCTGGCGGAGAAGGAGGTTCAATTTCAACATAGGTATCACCAATAGAAACCTTCAAAATATTTGTCTTAGCAACGATTTGTTTTGATTCGTCAGTTAAAATAAACCACAGTTTAACTATACCAGATTCATTTGTCATTTCTTCTGTGATAACATAATTAACCACAAGATGGTCTTTATAATTTTCTGGTTCAAATTGGACTTTCTTTGTAAAACCACTTACATTATCTGGTAAAATAACCTGTAAAACTGGATTTAAACCAGACTATTCTAATGGGAATAAAAATTTTATATTCATAAAATTCTGTTCTTTTTTTAAAATATTAATACGTTTGGTGATAATCAAATCTTTACTATCAGTAACAAGAATAATGCACTCCATTTTATCACCTCATATTATTTCTTTTTTTCGGCATGTCGTTCCATGATTACCATAACACGTACCATATCTTCTGTTAAATTAATATTATTTTTATCAGCAATAGATTTTTCATCAATTAGCTCTTGTACAAGTTCTTGACCATAATCTGGAACATCTTTAACAGTTTTATATCTTTCAACCATATCTTCATCGCTCCCTTCATTTTGACTGGCATTCTAAGTAAATACACTCTCAACTAATAACCAATGGGTAAATTTATTGTATGATAGCGGAACTTCTCTAACGCCATACGCAGAGCCATCAGCTGCAATCTAATATGGAATATTATTTTTTTTGCCAACATAAATTCCAATATGTCCCTGCATCCACACTAAAGCACCCACAGGAGCCTCAGAAATGGTCGAAATAGGCTTTTTTACATTTGCCTTATTCATCCATTGGGTAGAACCTAACATGACCCCACAAGCCCAAGAAATAAGCCCAGAACAATCCACACATACTTTGCCAATTTTTTTGGAATCACTATCCCAAACCAAATCCCCATATGTTTTTTTAAGCCAGTCATATTTTGCTTTTGACATAACTTCGCCTTTCATACCATAAACATATGGTGTATTGATTTTGGATCTTGCGAAGGCTACTAGTTGTAAACCTGTCATTTTTGCCATATATATCACCTCCTTTACTGGTGTTGAATTTCAGCATCTGACCATTCTTTTGCATCAGTGTTTTCAATTTCAACACGTAAATTTGTAACAGCGGCTTTAATGAACATTTTTAATTCATCTTCATTAAAGTTGATACCTTTTTTATTCAGAATTTTTATAGCTTCATCCCATGCGTAAGCGGCTTTATCTTCTATTTCTCCTGTAATACCCAGTTCATTTGCAGCTTTGACAACCTGTTCTACAATTTGCAGAATGTTTTTTAAGTTTTGATCTTGTTTCTTTGCATTGAGCCAAGGAATAATATATTTTGATGCAAGTATAAAAACAATAGAAATGATAATTTCTAAAACAACAGTAATATCAATTGTATTTTCCATAATATACCTCCTTAATTATCAAGTGGTTCAATTCTGTTATATTCGAAATCTTCACCTGATTCTTTTTTTAATTCCAATATTTTTTTGTTCAATTCAAACTCTAAATAAACGAGATCTTTTTGTTTTGCTCTCCACATATACGCACCAATTACAATAGTTAACAAGCCAACAATCCCAGTACCAATATATGCGATAGGGGAGAGGTCTCCTAGTCTGTGCATCTCGTAACATATAAATAATAAAAATACTGTAGAAAGTATCAGAGTATATGTCACAACAATTTTTGAAAATTCCTTTTTTTGCTTTGTTTTTTTAGAATTTTGTGATACTCGTTTTGTTTTTTTATTATTTCTCATGTACATCACCTTCAAACTCAGTTATTTCTTCCCATAAACACATTTCTGGTACAACAACAGAATGTACAAAAGAGTTTTTACCACCAGCAGCCTCGTATTCTTCAATTAAATCTAATAATGCTTCCTTTTCCATATAGTTCCAAGTTTTTTTTGCATGGTAATATCTATATGCACGAGAAATTTTATCTTTCATTTCAGCACGAGTACGCTTGTCTGTTTTTTCTTTTGTTTCTTGTAATTGCTTTTGGTTTTCTAAAAATCGCATATCTGTGTCATACTTCATTTTATCAAGTTTATCATTGATTTCTTGAATAGCTTTCGTTAGCTGTTCTTGAATTCTTAAAGACTGGTTACGATCATTAATTCTATTTTGGCAATACTCGTCAGTTGTTTGCTTGGTCTGTAAAATCAAATCATATAATTCCTCTTTTTTTTTCTTTCGATTATAAAAATCATCCCATATTTTTTTTAAAACTTGATTTTTATCCAATACCCAACTAATAATAAAAAATAAAATCATAAAACAAATAAGGACTGTGGAAAAATCCACAGTCCCAAGTTTTTCAATAAAATAGTCAGACAGTTTCATCCGTTCACCTCAACTTCAGTTATCAGACTTATTCAGCCAATTTAAAAGAAGCTGGAACTTGATGTGGTGCCCACTGTAAACTCGTAATTGGATTGGCATAACAAATATATACTTTACCATCTTCCCAATCACGTGCTTTCATGCCAATATCAACATCCATATTTACAATTCCAGGAAACACACCATTTGTATCAGGGATAGGGCGAACAGCATAATTGTTTGTTGCTTTGTCTGGAGCATAAACATCAATTTTTTGTATGTCCGTTCTAGCCTGATAGCTGACTCCTTTCTATAACCATAAACTTTTTGCTTTAGCTGTTTGTTCATCAGGTTCCCATGGTTTCCAATTTTCTGCAAAGATACCAGCATTTGCAGGTACATCATTTCCAGAAGTTGCAATAGATTCTGTCATATCTGCCCCTGCGTCTTTTAATGTTCTGATATTTTGGACAACAATATCTTTATTTTTTAAAATTTCACTCATTCAATCCCAACCTCCTTTGTACAGGCTGTGTAGAATTCACTTAATTCTTCTTTTTCTGTGTCTGGTTGAGTAGAACCGCCAGAAATTATTTCTTGTTTTTCTTCTTCAGTAATTTGGCTTTTTTGTACCATCGTGGTCAAATCTTCTTCAGTAATTTGGCTATTTTGATACATATTTTGATAACATTTAATTAATAATTCCGAGCCTGTTTTCATGATAATATACCTCTTTTCTATAATTCAACCATCATTAAATCTGCTCCTTCTTGACGGATTTCATCTTGGGAAACATCTAATTTATTTAGAATAATATCATATGACGACATTTCATCAGGTGTTTTACTGTTTTCTTGTAATGAACATTCCTCATATTTTAGCTCTCCATTTTCAATGCCTGTTAATAAATAATATATATTATCTTTTTTGATAATATAATCTGGCATATATTCAGATGCAATATAATCATTACCACCAAGAATTGTTTCGTCAGTTGTAACACGTCCATCATTTAAAATATAATACAAAATTATCACTCCTTATGGTATCCAATAATATTTTTTATAACATGATCATTCTTTGTAAATTTTATAATAGCATGTGTTTTTAAATCAAAAACATATAAATTATTATCATCATATGTAAACATGGAGTTGAAGCTACAAGTAGATGGTCTCAATATTGTAGATGTCGCATAAACCACTTTCGATGTTATTTCGTCTGTTATTACAATGCGACCTGATAAATATTCTGTTGATCTATCTCCACCACCAAATTTTCCATTTTCCTGAAACCAAAATAACTTATCCACATCTCCACAAATCAATTCACCAACTCTGTGGTGGTTCGGTTTTAATTTTGTGTAATCAAAATTTGGAACATTAGATTTATCAGTAATATAATAATTTGTATATACATATTTATCAGTTACAGCAAAATATGTTCCACCAGACAAGCTATTTGATCCAATAGTTAGATTTGTTTTATTAACTGCATAATAATCACCACTAGATGTAAACACATAAACGTATGAATTATCTTCAAAAGATCGCCCATCTTGGTCTCTATCAATAGTCGCAGATGTGGCAACAACAGACATATCAGATTTTTTAATTTTTTTAATTAGAGCAGAACTATTAGAATTTGTATTGCTTATAACAACATATAAATATGTATTATCTTTTGTCAAAATTGTAAACACATCACCAGCGTAAATATTTGCCGATGTAGTTACAATATTCAATGTATTTCTATCAATTTTTGTTATTTTCCATTGGTCAGACGTGATTTCCTATGCTGCATATAAATAATTTTGATCATTATTTAAACTGACAATGCCATTAGACATAGGTTTGATATTTACTAACACATCAGACCTACTAATCTCTCTTAAATCATTTTTATCTAATTTAACTAAAATATGATTAGAATCAAAATAATATACATAATCTTTGTCAACACATAAATTAATATTATACTATGTTGTATCTGGTGGCGAAACGATATTACTAATTGCTGTTATAGTTGTATTATAAGAATCATTCTACATTTCTGCACCATATGAGTTACCATCATTTGCATACAAAGATCCTGATTGCTTGATCTCCCCAAATAATGTGCCATCTCCTGGAGTTGCGTCATCAGAGCCAATTTTTGTATTAATTTCTTGTGTTTTTATTAAAATATTTTTCACTTTGTTTAATATAGGCATATCTAAATTAATCATTTATTCAATCACTCCTTTATTACTTCTGGTGTATTTGTTATTGTTAAACTATTATCATCCAATACTGTTGTATTTTTTAAATGATATAATAAATCTAACCCAGATTCATCATAAATAAATAATTCTTCTATAACAGTATTTAATGTGTCTAAAGAGTCTATTATTATATTTTTGGCAATAATAATTTCAGAATTTTTTATCTTTGCAACTCCAGTATATACATTATTTTCTTCTGTAATAATTGTAACAACATCGTCTCTATTAAAATAATTCTGATATAAATTTTCCTGTAATGACTTACCAGATACGCTAAAAACATAATTTGCTTGTGTTTCTGGGTATAAAATATTATATTCTTGATTATTTGGGGTTTTTAATATTACATGCCCGTCATCTTGTATATGTACCCATAATCCAAAACTTTCTAAATGATCATTTGGTGTATTAGAAACAAATGTTTGTATAGATATATGAATTTCTTCCCAATATGTAGAATTTTCGGAATCTGGTAATTGTCCAGTATTATTTTGTAATGCATAATATAATTTTCCATTGTAGGACACTAAATCATTTTTAAAATATTCTATTGATTCTAAATAATTACCTCGTGGAGTTAACCCAGTTCCAGACTCACCGTCTTTACCATCTTGCCCGTCTAATCCTTTTTCGCCCTGGATTGTCATCTGTAAATACTAAGTAATATCTGTTGGTAATGTACCAACTGGTATAAAATCTGCATAAGCTAAAAAATATTGCCCAACATAATTAACATTGTATGTTACCACATCAAACTTATTAATTTTATTTTTCCCTGAGCCGTCTGTACCCATTTCAGAATTCCATTCACCTTTAATTTCACCAATTCTAAAAATTTTTTCTTGCACATTATCAAAGAAAAAACTTTGTACAGCTAAAATATCATGATGCATAGAGAGTAATTTATCTGCATTTATAATACAATCTTGTAATTCTGGGTGTTGTGCTAAGACACTAATAGCTGAAACAATATCTCCTGTATTTAAAAAACCGTAATACTGATTTATTAATGGAATTTCATCTATAGACGGATCTCTCTATATTTTTTGTGTAGAAACTGTTTCAGGGAATTTTGTATGAGTATATTGAGGGTATAAATCACTCAATGTAAACACTCCTTTCTTTTTTATTCTTCTACTTCAAAGTTATATAATGGTTCAAACTCAACAATATCCATTGTCATAATGCCGCTGGATATAGAGGTTTCTAAACCAACAATAACCCAATCTCGAGTAATATTGTCAGATTTTAATGTATATCTTATTTTTTCATTTCCTTGTATCCAAGGGATATAAATAGATTCCAAAGATGTGGTATATACAACTTTTGCTGATTTCCATGTTTCATATTCTGCACGAGTTATACAATCATCAATAGCCTGAATATCATCATACTCACCGCCAGCATATGTCTTCAGTCTTTCACCGATTCTTTCAATAGCGAAAGGGGAGTCAGGTATAATTGTATATGTAATATCATCACATCCATGTTTTTCCTTGTCTTGTTTTTTTTCTTCTTCTGTAGGAGAAGTATTTCTTAATTTGTTTACTGCAAAAATTTGCCATTGACCAAGAACATACATAGAATTTCTTCTGTATCTAAAAACAAAAGATGCGTCTGCAATAAAAAAATCTTTTTTAATATTTTCTTCTAAACTATCTGTAATTGGTAATGTTACAACCAGCTTATCATCATTCTATATTGCTAATTTAGGAGCATCTTTTGTATTTGTTGTAGGAATTTTACATGCAAATTTTGTACTTGTTGGCAAACTACCATCTTCATTAACTGCAACGCCAGTAAACTTACAGGTATACGTATTTTGATTTGCATCATATGTTACATCTTCAGTAAAATAATCTGTATCTAAACATTTTCCCCACACCTTTGACGTATTACGTATATCTTTTAATTCGCCATTGTCAGCTTCTGATATAATTATTTTTTTTAAAATACTATCATCTAAAACAACAGGGTCTGTATCTTTTGTAGCTATTTTTTTGCAAACAAATGTACCATCAATATCAAAGAACATTTCATATCCAGGATATAAATCTCTTAATTTTGTAAGAATATCCCAAACTGTATCAGTTGCACCAAATTCTAAATCATAAGGAATTAATTTTGGCATATCCTCGACATAATACTTTGTAAATTCTGATAAATCAGTCAATGTTTCAATAATAGCATCACGGATTGTATGTTCATCCTTTTGATAAATTATTGTTTCTAATCCTTCTAAACTACCACCAACATCTCCATTAAGTTTGCACACTAAATCTGAAAAGTTGATGTTAATAACACGAGTAGAAGAAATGGATTGCGTAATATTATAATCAGTAATTACAAAAATACCTTTATCATACCACATAATGTCATTTATAATAGGAGCACTGTAACCAATATAAACACGGACAAATTGATTAATCCATAATTGTTTATCTTCTCCGATATTAAATGATTCTGATGTAATAGCAAGAGATATAGTCAATGTGTTACGGATATCAGAATCAACATCCATAGATATACTTCCAGAAATAAATTGACCACGCATTTCACTAATAATTTTGTATGATTCATTTAGCAAAACTATTTTTACATGAATAGATTTTTCGTTAAAATGCAATAATCTAATATCAGTTTGAGTAGGGTAATAAGCCATTACACCTTCACCTCCAGATATTCTGCAAAACCATGATCATACAAATCTTCATTATTTTCGACATCGCCACATTCGATTGCGGTGAATGTAGTAGACACAGCATACGGGTTGCCATCTATAGTTTCTGAAATTTGGTCTATAATATTAGCCAAATAGATTTGCCCATCAAACATTTTTACTATTTTTGCTTTATGGTTATTCAAGAAATCTCTGACTTCTTTACGTAATTTATATCCTTGTGTAACATCAAATTGGCAAGTATCTCTGTTTAAATCTAAGAATATTCCTGAAACCTGTATTTTGTCATAATTAATATCTGATGTGTAGAAGATATATGGGTATTTAGAATCCATCGTCTCAACAACAGAGGAGGGAATTGTTCTTGTTAATGAGTCTCTTGAATAATTTAAAATAATATGATACCCATATGTGTAATCCATAACAAATGCACCATCGAACCAAACATCCACATCAATGGAATTATATGTTCCTTCTACACCATTTACAATTGGCACAGCAGCATATTCATATGTTGTCATTGATGCTGCCGTTAAATCATTATATGCAAAATTGAAATCTTCTTCTTTCGTGATATCAATACGATGAATGGTTGTCCATTTGTATTCATCTTTTTTTCTTTTTTTTATCAAAATAGCAGAAACAGAATTCAATGTAAAATCAATGTTGCCTGCTAACAAATTATTTTTGAATTGTGCATGTAATATTGTAGAATAATCCCATGGGTAAATTGAATTAGAATATGGTTTATTAATATCAACGTCAATATATAAGTCATCATATGTACCATTAATTAATTCCACATAGTCGCACTTATTTTCGGAGGACTGTGTTTGATCTAATGAATATTTATTTGCACAAAAAGAAATGCCTAAAAATAACATTATGCATCACCTCCAAGTTTTTCTATTTTTAGTGTATATGTGTTTCTACTTCTTTTAATCTAAATCATGATTTGGTCTGATGGTAATACATTTGGTATACGATTACTTGCTTGAATGTATCTTAAATTTGTAACACTATTTTTTTCTGTTACTATAAGCTCTGTGTAATATTGCTTTGTTTTTGTTGTATCAAAAAAACCATAGTTCCATGTAATTTCAATTAATGAATTTCCTATGTCAAATGTAACGATTTTACTAAAATCTGGAATATTTTCTGCGATAATTTGAGAAAAGAAATCTTTGAAAGAAAAACCTTTGTCAAAATAAACTTTTTCGCCAAGCCCAATAACTACTTTTTCATCTTCAATAAATTGTATATCCTTTGGGTCAGAAGAACCTTCAATTGAAATAAAATTTGATGTAAGACGCACAACACCTTCTTCTGGAACGTTGTCGGCACGAAATGTCAAGAAAACATCCGGCTTAATGTATTTAACGGCAAAACGAATTTTTTCTGTTTTTATTTCCATTCCATTTACAGTCGACCCAGTAGCTTGAATATAATATGTTGTATCATCTGATAAGTTTGGAATAGTTATAATAATATCTCCATTTGGATATTTAACTCCAGAATCAAAAACAATAGATGTTGAGTTATCAGCATATAGTAATACTCGATATGCGTTCAATTCTTCACCATTTTCTTGTTGATATTCTAATTCTGCATCGATAGAAGAATTTTTAATTAACATATCATTTTGAATATTACTGAAATAAAAAGTAGGGGTTTTAATACATAATAAAATAACAATATTGCTGAAAGGGCTTTCATTGCCATCTCTATCAAAAACACTAACTTGATAATTCTACCATTTACCATTAGTTAATGTGTTTGCTGGGATTTTAATAATTGTATTCATTGCATCTGTTTTTTGATCATACACAACAATATTTGTTTCATTGTCTTTTACAATAACTCTATGTGCAAAAATCTGATTTCCACTCTAACGAAATTGAAGCGTATGTTCATATAATGCGTCGAATGGCAAAGAGTTTAATAAAATAGGGGAGACAGCCATTTATTTCCTCCTTTCTTATTTGTTTGGATATAAATATAAATCTGTCTTACTTCCTTCTGGGAATAACACAAAAACCGCTTCATTTAAATTGTATTGAAATTTAGATTTGATTTTATATGTTTCTCCACGAATTTGAACAGTATATATATCATTTTCGATATTTATAATTCTTCCTCGACATGTCACATCATAATTAAATTTTTTGTTATTAAGCATAATTTCAATTGCTTGAAATAGATTAGTTTTTAAATCACTCATTTTTTCACCACCAATTAAAAAGAGGGTGTAAAAACACCCTCTTTAAATATTATCTACGTAAAGTATATTGTTGTGCTAGGTTTGGAAGATTTTTAAATTCATTGATAAATGATTGAACATCTGAAACATTTGGTAGTTGAATACTATCAATTTGATATGTATTATGAACAATATGATTTACATTATTCATAGGGATAGCGGTCTGCGGTGTATTATTTAAAATATCTTTTAAAAAATTAGATGGATTTTGACCAAACTCCCATAATCTTTTTGTAATATCAGCAGGGATTACACTTGAACCAGCAGATAATTTAACATATCTTCCTTGTGTTGGTTCAACTACAAGTTCATTGCCAACCTCATCAATATTATATAGGTTTTCATTAAGGTTTAAGCCGCCTTTTGCTTTTTTTTCAACAACAGTAGTATATTTTGAATTTAATACTAATTGTGAATTTGGAGAAAGATGTCCACGACCTCCAGTAGAACCATTAATAGAATTTGCAGAAACATTAAATGAACTGCCTAATTTGTTCATAGAGTTTGCCAAATTGTTATTTGATGTGGCTAAATTCTCATTGGATTTTGCGACATTTTCATTTGTATCTCCAACATAAGCTGATGAATCGGCAATTGTAGAAGTAGACTTGTTAACTGCATCACTGTTTTTATTAGTGACTTTATTATTTTTATTTTGATTTCTTATTTCTTCAGCAGACATATTAGCTTCTGCTGGGTTATTTGGAACTGTTACAACAATTGAACCGTTTTTATCATTAAGTTTTATATCGCTGTGACCACTACCAGCTTCTTCTCTTGCAATAGCTGCTTCTAATTTCTCATTATATTCTGGTGATATATTTTTGCTAAGTAGCCATTTGTATTCATCAACTCGTTCTTGCGAACTCCTGCCACTATAAGACTCATCTTTATACATTCCTGCAAATTGTTTTCCATACTGGTCTCCAACTTGCAACATAGATGCAGCCAAATCTTCATTGGACTGTACTAACATATCAATTTGGTCATCAATAATAACACCTGCATCATCAATAGATGTAATAATACCATTTGAATTTATAAAATCTTCACCATTAATTTCGATACCGCTTGTGCGATATTTATCTCGGATTGATTCCGCAATTTGGTGTGCCTGATCCATGGCATCTTGATTACCTTGTTGTTTTGCAAGATTATATGCGGCTTGTGCAGCTCTAATGGCGGCACGGTCTTCAGCAGACATCATCCCATCTATTGGATACGAACTGGAATATCCTCCAGTTTCACCGGAATTTAATTCAAAATTATTGATTGCATCTGTTAATAAACTGAGAGCATATGTATTAGCACCAATTGAGAATGTATTACCATTAACTTCAATGCTATTACCATCTAAGACATCTAGATTTTCTAAAATTGCAGCAACTTGTTCATCAGTTACTTTTACATTTTCACTTGTAATATTAGATAATACACCAGTAGCAAGAATACTTTTCTTGATTTCATCAATCTGATTATTTGCTGTATCGACAATTTTTTGATTTGATAATGTATTATAATCAAGTGAATTTGTAACCTCTGTCCCCCATAAACCATTTGGAATATTGTTTTTATTATCATTAACCTTAATATTCCAAAATCCAGATTCTTTATTATATCCAGCACCAGGTGTGTTAGGTGCAACAATTTGATAAGTTCCACCTGCGGTTATAATTTTGTCTCCAATTTGTGCTTGCGGAGGAGCTTGACCATTTTTCTGGACATACCAAGTTTTACCTGTTCCTGTAGATTGGTTCATTAATTCTGACATCTGCAAGAACATTTGGAGCATCTTATTATATTCCAAACCAAGATGTTCGTTTAATTCAGTAGTTTTTTTTGCTATTTGATCTTCTAAATCAAAATAGTTATCTCGGAAATTTTCATATGTATCTTGACGCATTTGCAAGATTTTATCTTCCCAGTCAGCACCAAGCATTTCTTGAGCTAATAGCCTGTTCTGATATTTTTCATATTCATCAGGAATTTGACTCCATAAATCTTTATACTTATTAAGAGCATCAATCTGATCATCCAGACGTTTAACTTCCATTTCATACTGAATATCACTTAGATTTTCTTCAGCTTCACGAATAGCATCCTCATCAGCCTCGTACACATAACCTTCATTCTTACGTAGCACCTTACGTGTCTTTTGGTTTTTCGCTTTGTCCAAAGCGGCTTGTGCCTGTTGAAGTTTCAAAGCCTCGTTTCGTTCTTCATTAATTTTTTGCAATTCTTCTTTTTCGGCTTCGAGTGCAGCAATACGCTCATCAATTAAATCGGTAACAGCAGAGATAACGCCATCTCTATCTTCTAATTGAAGTTCTAATAATTCCTTCTCTTTTTCTAGACGCTGGTCATAATAATCCATCCAAGCCTTTTCTAAATCTTGGATTGTTTCTTTATTTGCTTCATAACCATCATCAACAAGCCGTTTCCATTCTAACAATGTATCTTTCATCATTTGTTGAATAGCCATAATTTCAGCTTGTTCTAAACCTTTTCGGTCTCCAATTAATTCAATTAAATGTTCAGAGTCAGAAATTTTTTCTTCATATAGACTATGTTTTAAATCATTGATTTCTTTTTGTGCTTCGGAAATTTTATAAGTTAAGTCTTCCCAAGTATCTTTACTGTCTTGGTTTTCTTTGTTTAATTCCTCTGTTTTAGAAATCAATTCTTCATAATCTTTAATAACCTTTTGTGATAAGGAATTAATATGATCCATATTTTTGATATATAATTTATCATTTTCAGGATCATAAGATACATTGAATCCAGCTTTTTTCAATTTGTTGACATTATTTTGAATTTCTTTATCTCTGGCTGTATCTAATTCCTTAATTTTCTTACGTTCTTCATCATACAAACCAATTAATTTATCTTTTAATAGAATTTGTTCTTCTATATCTTCGGTATGGCTATATAGGTCATCTAAATCTTGAATCTCGGCTTCAACATCTTCGATTGCCTGTTTCAATAATTTAAATTTATCTATTTCCACAACATAAGGCTCTGATTTATCTTTGCTGCCACTATTACTTTTATTAATTTTTGGTGTATATGATATATTTGGTTTTGGTGTAGATACATTAAATTGTGCTTTGATTTTATCACTTAATGAGTTAACATAATCATTCATTGCAGCGGCTTCAGCTTCTTCACGTGACATACCACCATAAGCATAGTATCTTGCAGCAGTCTGCATACTACCGATAGACGCAATAGAAGCACTTGCAACACCAGCACTAACAGCCAGGTTATTTAGTGCAGTAATCTGTTGTGAAAAATCTAAACCAGTTTCATTAACTTTAATCATCGTTAAAGCTAAATCGTACATCATATATTTTGTAACACCAATTGCTTCATTTTCTTCTACAAAAGCATCAATCTGTTCGCCAGTAATTGTAGTAAGGTTCGCAGTTTCTAAATATGCTTGTGCATAACTTTGTGCTAATGCGTATGAAGCAACTTCTTGAGCATTAGTGACACCTAATTGTTTCAAATATGCAACAGATAGATCATATGTTTCTGGTGTTATATTTTTCAGTGCGTCAGAATTATAAATATATGCTTCTGCCAGGTTGTTAAATGCATCTTTGCAAGCGTTAATATCAGTAGGGGAGTTGGCAATGATTTCAATAAATTTATTATATTCTTCACCAGCTACAGAAAATTCGTTAACAAAATCCTCATCTATTAATGATAAATAATCAAATTCTTTTCCATCTACAATATCATTGTAAATATCTGATAATTTGTTAAAACCATTTTCTAAATCGCCAAAACCAGAGATAGTTGTCTTGAAAGTAATCGGTGTTTTAGCTTCTTCTCTCATCTTTGTGACCATATCAAAAACATCATCAAATGTTAAGTCACCAAAATTTTCGAGATTATATAAAATTTGTACTTCTTCATCAGATAATGTGTCGATAAATCCAGCATAATACCCATCATCATTTTGTACTTGTTCTTTTAAAACCGTACGTGTTTCTGGAATATCAATTGTCAATCCAAGATTCACAGATGTAGATTGAATTAATTCTTGTATTCTTAATAATTTCTGTTCTGCTATATCAAGGTTCGTGATTAGCATATCCTTTTTAGTGGGGTCATTATCATACATGCCAGAATCAAGAGATTCTCGTATTGTTTGAATAATTTCAGTATATTTAGCTTCATAAACAGTTAATTCATCTAAATATTTTGATAATTGGTTCATTTGTAATTCTTCTTGTTTTACAAATTTGTTGTTTGGAACCAATTGATATTCTTCGTTTTGTAGTACTTCTTGATATTCTTTCCTAGCTTGGGATAATTTATCTAAAGATTTTTCTGTTTTACCAACCAACTTTTCGATATCATAATTCATGGTTGTCAAACCATCTTCGCCATCAACACCGCCACCAAGCATACCAGAACTAAAAGCATCGCCTTCACCAAAAAGATAACTATCAGACAAGCGTTTGTTCTCAATCTCAAGCTCATGTTCTTTTAGTGCAATAATTCTTTCTAAATATCCAAGCCGCTCTTTTTCTTGTTCAGTTAATTTTGATGTGTCAATATTTGATAATGTATCATACTCATCTTTTAATGATTGTACGTCTGATTTTAATTGATCAACAATAGTTTGTTGTTCTTCGTATGTAACATTTAATTCTGCAAATTTTTCAATGGCAAATTGAATTGCAATAGACGCAGCCATGAACACTCCAATATTAACAGCAGCTGTTTTGAGAGTCTTTGCAAAACTTTTAACGCTGTAAGCGGCTGAATTTGCTGCATTCGCAAATGCTTGTGCATCTGCCTCACCTTTTTTTAAACCTTCAAGATATTGTTTTTGTGTTTTTGTAATATCAGGATGTTTTTCTAAAAAACTGTCTAAAGACATTTTCCCCGATGGTATTAACTCATTATATTCCTTAACAATTTGTTGTATTGTATCATTTACAGGAACCTGTTTAAAAGTTAACACCTCTTTAAGTGTATGCCCAACATCTTTGATACCCATACCTTTATATGCAAGCCTACTACCAAATCCAACAGATAATGCGGCTGTTAACAAACCTGTTTGGTGTGTAATTGCTGTTAAAAGTTCAAGCAATTCAGTTAACATTGTAATGGTAAGTTTAATTCCATCAGAGCTTGTTGATTGTTGCCAAAATTCTTCAGCTGTCGCTGATAAAATCTTAATTCTACCATTAATAGAATCTACAATAGCCTCATTTTCTCTTAGGGCAGAACCTTCAGATTCTTCAACTGATTTAATAACCTCGTCAATTGTTTCCCAATTCATTAGAAGTGAAGCAATTGCATTCGCACGGTTTTTACCAGCTACAAGTTCCAATAGTGCAGCACGGTCAATATCATCCATAACTTCAAAAGCCTGACCAAGACCTTTAGCAATTTCAGCAGTTGATTTAAAATCGCCTGTTTCTGTTAAGATATCAAATCCACCACGACCAGTTACGTTAGTCAGTGCTAAAATTTGTTCTCGCATTTTTGATGTAGATTCAGCCATGCCGTCAGTAGATTCTCCCATTTCTTCGATTTCAGTTTTTGCACCACGAAGTCTTAAAGAGAAAATTTTTAAAGCAGAACCTGCATTTTCTGTGTTTTGTAATTGTTCGTTTGTAGCGGTAGCTAAAGCAATTGATTCAGCGAAACTATTATTTGCAACTGCAAGAGCTGAAGCTGATCTTTCTAATACTTCCCCAATACCAGCAGAACTAATAGAGAAATTATTACCGACTTCGTTAAAAGCATCTACAACTTGCATAGAATCTTTTGCTTGGATATCAAACGCTTTCATTGAGGTGATCATATCTTTAGTGGCTGTATCAATATCAATACCATCACCAACATTAACATAAATAGCAGAATTCTTTGATAATTCACTTGCATCTTGAATGCTTTCACCTAATCTCAGCCAATCAGCTGATGAATTTAATAATTCAACATTTGTACTGGCGATAGCTTTTGCTGTTTCTGCGGTTTGCTCTTGGAAAGACTCATATGTTTCTTCGGTTTCATTAGAAACTTTACGCACTTCTGTCATGGCATAATCTAACGATTTAATAGTATCAAATCCTCGTCTGCCAATATCAAATACTTCCTATAAAGAACCGTATGAAAGCATGTACCTTGCAACCTCTCTCCATTTGTTTCCGAGTGAGGTTATAAAGTTTTGCATTTTATTGATTTGTTGAGTGGTTTTAGTTGTTGTTTCTGTAATAACACCAGATAACTCATCGAATGTTCTTGTAATAGTAACAACTTCGCCATTCAATGCTTGAATTGTCCCAATCCATTTATTACCTTTAAATTCTTGAGAGAATAAATTATTTTGAGTCGCAGCTAATTCTTTAAATTTTGCTGTAGCTTCATCAATATTTTTTAAATCAGATGCTACAATGAATTTTTTCGAAGATGTTTTTCTAAAAATATTATCAAGGATTATGGTTAATTCAGAAGCCTCATTTTTTAATCTAGCTAATTCTTCTGTATTACTTGGATCAATCAATACAGCATTTTGTTGTAATGTTTTTAATCTATTTATTTTATTGGTAATATCATTCACAACAGAACTTGCTAAAGTAGCACTGTTAAATAGTGAAGGGGAGGCTTCTACACCTTTTAATAATGATTCATAATTTAAAATTTTATTATCAGAAACAATAGACTGGCGTAATTTTTCTTGCAATTCTTTTGTTGTATCTTTTTGTACAATCTTTGTTGTTTCTTCAATAGCATTAGTTAATGCATTATAAGAACGGGTAATCGTAATAATTTCGCCATTGGCGTTACGAATTTCACCAATCCATTTACCACCAAATAAAGTTTGTTTTGATAAATTATCTTGAGTCTCTGCAAGTTCTTTTAATTTTTCAACTGCGTCATCTATATTAGTAATACCAGTTGCAATAATTTTTTTATTGCCAATGGTTGGTATCGTTTTTGAAATACGTTTTTGCAACTCATTAATATTACTTATATTTTTTGAGAAAAATGCATCTATATCTTGAGATGTAAATAATTTTGAAAGTTCATTTCGATATTGCTTTAATTGTTCTAAATCTGCCTGAATAGATAAAAATTGATTACTAGATTTAAATTTTTCATCTACATTATTTAAACTTGAAGTATATATACTTAAATCTTTATCAGATAATATTTTGTTTAATGATTTTTCACGATATTCTGCTATATCAAATAAATTACGATATACGCCATCTCGTGTTCTATCTGTAAATAATTTATCATTTGATTTTGCAATCAATTCTTGTTTTTCTATAATAGTTTTTGCAATACTATCATATGTTCTGGTAATCTTAATTAAATCTCCGTTCGCATTTATAGCTTCGCCAATCCATGTATTGCCTTTAGTTTTTGCAGATAATAAATTTTGTTGTTGTTTTGCTAAATACTCAAATTTTTTGATTGCCTGATCAATGTTGTCAATATCTAAATATAGAAATTTACTATCAGACGAGCCAACTTTAAAAAGATTATTTAGAATTCTAGTTAGTTCTAAAACTTCGCCTTTATATTTTGAAATTAAATCTAAATTAATTTCAGAATCTGGAGATACTATTCTAGATTTTGCAGCTTCACGCAATGTATCAATTCTTTTCATGATATCATTTGTAATAGTAGTGATACTATCACGGTCAGCGTATTTTGTAAAACTAGAGCTATTGTTTAATAAATCTTGAATTTTTGAAAGATACATAAATCTTTCATTTGAACCCATCACAAGATTTTCTGCTTTACGTCTTGTTTCGAGTATTTTAGTTATATCTTTTTCTGTATATCCAGCATCAATATATTTTGCAATATCATTAAAATCTGCTACATCGCTTTGTGAATTTCTATTAGTGTTTGCCTTAATATTTTTTGCAAATAAATTTGGATTATAAATTGGTTTTTGATTAACAGTTTGTCTTGTAAAATTGCTAGCAATGATAGAATCGAAATTTGATAATTGATTCTGTACTTGATTTAATTTATTTGTACTTTCAACAATTTTATAAATTGTGTCTGTGAATTCTTTTTCGATATAATCGTTAGCTTTTTGAATTTCATTAATAGCATTATTTACATTTTTTGACGAAGATAAATCAGAGGTTTCTTTATTTGAATTTATAGATTTGTTAATATTTGCGGCAGTTTTTTCTAAACCAGTACCAACTCTTTCAATTTTTGTAGCAATAGTTTCAATTTGTTTTTTTGACGCATCAACTTTTGGTTGATCAGTTTTATTTTCAACTTGATTTTCTGTATTTTTTTGTTGTTCATTTTTACTTTTGGTTTTATTTTTTTTATTTGCAGTTTTCTGATTTTCATTAACCTCAGTCGCAACCTGTTTAATGATGGTGCTAACACTATCGCCAATGATTTTTTTGGGTATTTCTACTTTTTCAACGTTCAAATCTGCCGTTAAATTAAATCTAATCTTATCTAGTTGTGACTGTATTTTAGTAAGTTCTTCTGGCTCTAATTTTACAGATGGACGAATCTCCACATTAGCTAACTGATTTTTGATTGTTTTAATGTCACGTTCTAGTGCTTTAGAATATTGTTTTTGAATATTAGATAGAGTAGATTCACCATCTTTAATTTCTTCTTGAATTTCAGATTTATAAGCTGAAACAAATTGGATTGGAATTGTTATTGGTTTAATTTTTGCCGCAACAGAATCTAAAATACGTTGTGCTTGTTTTTGTAGAGTAGAGGAGTTTGTGGAAATCCTTAATTCTGTTGATAAATAATTCCCACCATTAAACATGCCAGCAAATGCCTTTGATTTAATATTTGTCTGATTATCAATTTGTCTATCCAAATATTTTGTTTCATATTTTTGAAATAATTCTGGATATTTCTGTTTATACTGTTTAGATAACTGTCTTTGTTTTGAAACAAATTGATCGATTTGAATTTCTGCCTTATCAAGCACAGAAAAATCAACATCAAATGGCTTTTGTTTTCCTGTTCTAGAAACAAATTCATCATAAGCAGCCTGTACAGATTCGATATCTGTAATTAATTTTTGTATACTATAAGATATGTTATCAATCTCTTTAATTGCTTCTTTATAATCATCGGAACCTTCTGGTAATGATTTTTTATATTTATAGTTCTGATTTAATTGTTGCAATAAAGATTTTAGTTGTGTGATTCTTTTTTCGTATAACTTATACTAATCTTCTTCTGACCCGACAGTTTTATATTTAGTTTCAGATCTATCAATGATTTCTTCCAATTCTTTTTCACGCTGAATGATTTGAATAATTTGGCGATCTATATCATTAACTTGTTTATTCACTGCATTTGAACTATTAGACAATAATGTGTTTTGACCAATATTTTTTTGTGTATTAGCAAATTCGTTTAATGCCTTATTAGCTTTCGTAATATATTGGCTAAATACATCTGCTTCTTTATTCATTTCCTGAATTTTACTGCTAAAACTGCCAGATTCAATAGTAGTGATGCGTCTGTTTAAATCATTAAACATATTTGTAAATTTTGTGTTCATATTTTCAAATTTCTTAGATATTTTATTAAACGCATCAGTATCTAAAGATTTTACTTCTACATTAGAAAGGCTTTTTAATTCTGCTTTTGCTTGTTCTACATATTGCTTAATTTCATCCATAGCACCTTGCAAATTTGGAGATACATCTGTATTTGCTGCAAGCGACTCAATAGTTTTTAATCCTTTCATCATTTCAGCAATCATTGCCTTCTAATCAACTTGAAAACCAATATCAATTTTTACACCATTTTTATTTGCCAATTTTATCACCCCTTAAACAAAAAATTGTAATTTGATTTTTTCGCAATATTTACTGCATTATTTATAATATTTTGTAACAAAAACACTTGAATATAATCACGATATTTTAAAATATGTTCAAGTGGAGCAGGGTAGGTTACTATTGCAGATGTACCATGATACCCTTGCAAAGCAACATTCAATACATACTCTTTTGGATCATGATAATCATCATTCATTTTTTCAGCAGAAATATATACGCCTCCATAAAAAATATTACCATGTGAGTTTTTGTAATAGGGTGAAAAACTATCGTATAATCCATATCCACGATTATACTATTGCGGTTCATATGCATTGTAAAAATTTTCTATAGATAATCTATATTCTCTTGTTAATATATCTCTAGTCTGGATAGCTGCATTTTTTGCAACAATAGAAGAAAATTTTTTAAAATCATTTATTAACTGGTCTGAAATTGTAATATTAACTGCCATTTTGTTTTTCATTTACATCAACTCTTTGGTTTATATATTTTACCAATTACATTTGTAATCTTTTCAATATTGTTTATCACTTCTTCATTATCAAGTAAAGCCATTAATGCATCTAAATTATTACCACATCTTTCAATAAATGCAGTTGTTTGCCGTGCAATCAAACGTTCAATACCTGCTTCATTACGAATAATATCATCATATGTCATATTAAAAATTGTAGTAAATTCTTCAACATCATTACCGATGTTTTTAAAAATGTCATCAATAATACCAGTGGATCTTAGTAAATCATAATCCTCGTGAGGTCTTTCTTTATTGATACATAAATCTGTATATAAGTTCACAACAGAACAAACAAACATTAAATATCTCATAGGATAGTCACTTAAAATCATATTGTCTTTATATTTTATATTTTCTGTTAATACCAATTGTGAATGTATTGTCTTTACTGAAAACGGAACATATGTTTTGATATTAATTGATTTTAAAACTTTATTTTTTTCAATTTCACTTTGAGCATTTTGATATTTTTCAACAAATTCTTGCACATTAATTTTATTTTCACTCATTAAATCACCTTTTCTCCTTAAATTTTTTGCAATATTTTTCTGTTACCTCATCAACTATTTTCCCTTTTATTGACTTATTTAAAATTGAACAATTGCGTGTATATCTTCTACAATTTTTACATCTTTGTAAAAAATTGATATAATCATTTTCAGAATCAAAAATTCCAATAAAATCTGATTCATAAATATTTAGCTCAATTCTTGGATTGTCTGCATCATACTAAATACGCACAACTCTTTCACAGGCTAGATTATCATCCATCCAAACAGACTTACTATCAGTAATAGCATCAAACATGACTTTAAAATAATTATTTGTATCCATATCAATACGTGGAAAATAAAAAGTACATTCAACGATTATCTGTTTAAAATAGTCAATATATTGCCAATTTTGTTTTTTTGCTTCCATCTGAACATATGGAATAAATTTTTCTTTATATTGTTTTGCTTCTTTTGTAACATAACTTTGTGCAATATATTTATTGCCTTTTTTAATAACTCTATATGCTAAATAATGATTAACACTTGGTGGAATAGGAGAGGTAAGCTATAAATGTTTTTTAGTGTTCTAACTCATATTTACACCATCTATCATAAAGATCTTTCATAAAATCATTTTTTTCATAAACAAATACCATTTTATTTCTATTTTTACTAGAATTATATATAACATCTAATAAATAAATATCTCCGCCATTTGCAAACTATGCAGATACTTGCTGCATATTGCTAATGTACCAAACATGCTCTGGATTATATTTCTTTCCAGTAATCTTGCTTTGTATCAGCATATTTTACTCATCCTTTCAAAAAAATGGGACACGTTTTATATAATGAAAACGTATCCCAATCCATCATACCTTTTCACTATCATTTTCTTGTTTTGTTTTTCTTGCCCTTGTTTTTTTGCTTTTTGACATTAATTGTTTAATTTTCTGTTTAATATGTTCATCTGCATCTGGATAATCAAGAACGCTTAAATCTAATTCGTTTAATTTATCAATTGCTTCTTGATCTGTTAGATGTTTAAAATAATGTTTATTTAAAACTGAAAAAATCTCTTTACATGTTTCAGAATGATAGGCTGTCAGCCAACTTGGTTGATTTGCATTTTCGCAATTAGGGCAATAGTGATATTTTGTTCCACAAACAATACATGTTCTATTATTTACCATTATAATCGCTATAAACAGCTTCTCCTTTCTGTAATAAAATAGGGGAGTGTGTAAAAACACTCCCCAACATCACGTTTATATTTTTTATTCTGTTTCAGGAATAACAATATTAAACAGAACTTTTTGATTATCACAATAAGCCTGTTGAGCTTTCATAGAGAATGGATGTTTACCATCTGTTGTTAATGTGATATCGACATTTGAATCCAGTTTTGCATTAGGGAAAATAACATATGCATAAACTAATGTAGATGGATCACATACGTCACAACCAAGAACTTCCATAATAAATTTACCAGCTTTAGGATAATTTACAGCAGAATTAGTTACCTGTACAGCACTTTCAGATTCTGTTTCATATAATACGAAGAATTGTGTGCCATCAGGAACAGATGCGTTGAATGTAAATTTCTTAGATTCTGAATCATATGAGAACTGATTTTCCTGTGGATCAGATGGTGTCACAGTATATTTCTGTCCAGTATTACCATCGCCTTTTAGAATCTAAATTTCTGTAATATCTGCTTTAGGTTCTTTTGTTAATGTAAATTCAGAAGATTTAACTGTTCCTGTGAAGAAAACGGGTGTTGGAATTTTTGTGCCAGCAGATGCAACTTCTTTTGTTGTACCCATTTGAGTTGCCAGCAGATTCAGGTCAAATAAGCTATTAGTAGCTGAAAATTCTGCCTGTTTACCATTCTGGAATGTCATGATAGGTGTGCCTAAAGCATCAACAGCAGTTCTTTCATCTGCTGTACAGCTTAATGATGGTTCTTCAATCTGATTAATGGAATACATTAATGTACCATCAGAAGTTGATACCATGACACCTCTGATTACGTGGTCAATTACAAAATTGTTAATATCAAAATTTGCCATTTTTTTTCCTCCTTTAAAATTTTAAATAAAAAAATAAAAGCTGTTTTAAACAGCTTTCATCCAATTAAAAGCATCTTTATTAATTTTTGATGTATCTATCATTCCGCTATAACTTCCTTGTAATAAAGCACAAGCATTTTTCTTTTTTTGTACTTGTTTAATAGATTCAAACAATTCATATATTCCAATATCCTGAATTGTTTTACTTGTATACTTACATTCTTCTGTACATACCAGAGAAACAATTAATGGTAATAATACAGATGTGTATTTTTTGTTTGCGGATGATAATTTTTTTTGTCTATCTAAATCAATTAATTTTCTTTTCGTTAATTCATTAAATGATTTTTCAATTTTAGGAACAATACCATGTACCGTTCTGACATAGTCTATGATTACCCGATATAATAATTTATCGATAATAATAGTCCTATCTTCATTTGCTAACACAACTTCTTGACTTTCTGTATCTAAACATATATCAAATTTAGACAAATCTAAATCGTAAAAAATAAATTTTGAACATTCCTCAGATAAACCTCTTGTTAACATAATGAATAAATCAAAATCATCAATTTGCTCATAATCAATACCAGCATCCCAGAGTGCTGATTTCATATCACTTGGAATAGAGCAGATTGTCTAAATAAAATTAAACTATTCTCTCTCGCCAAATTCAACGATTTCTCTAACAGTTGGTTGTTTAATTTTTATATGTTGGTTTACAATATAGTCCTACCCAAAAAATAATTGCAATTCATCGAAATCTCTAACTTTTACATTTAACGGTATATTCATTTCTGCACCACATTATTGAAGACATATGGATTATTATTTGAATTCAATTTTACAATAGAGTTAGTAGATTTCAATTCATATTTTATTGTTCTACATGAAAAATTTGAATCTACAACAGATTCCCTGTCATAAATCAATTTTGCCTGACAGCCAAAAATATTTGACCAGTTAAACAAATCTTTAATTAGGTATCCAAGCAGATCATGTCGTGCAATACCATATTTAGTATTTATATTTCTTGTTTCACAAAAAACCATAAATGTAACATTTGCTGTTTTCATTATATTATTATATTGTGTGTCCTCTATTAAATCGACTTGAAAACAAATCTAATTTTTTACTTCATATTGAATATCTGGAATCAAAACAGCAGGCAAAATACTTTTACCAATATATTCTTCTGGACAATCTTCATTTAATCCAGGTGTTTCTAAAATATGTATTAACATATTAGAAGTGATTATTTTTTCTTTGATAATTTCTTTGATTCTGATATTATCGTCATTTACGTTTTTTCGTAAATCGAATAATTTTCTTTCTTCTTCAACTGTTATCAAAAACTAATCACCTCCAATTTAAGTGAATCACATAATTTTTCTTGCTGTTCATTCACAATATAAACATCGAACACATGACCAACATATAAAAAATCATCTGTACTAATTTGAATTGTACCAATATCTGGGTAATTCGGATAAATAACCTCTAAGTTATCAATGATATTTTCATTTTCGCACATAACAACCCATGTATATTTTATATTTACATCATTTTTAAATTTTACAGATATTTCTTTTTGTTTATTTGGAACACGGATAGAATATTGTGTTCCAGAAAGAATTAATTCTGCAAAATATTCAGAAGGTATGGTTTGTGGATCTTCTGGTAATACATAACTATCATAATAATTTGCATACATTTCACCAGTATCAAAATTTACATAATCAAGCTCTGGATTAAATTTATCTTGAGATAATGTTAATTTATTAATACCAAATGGATGTACATTTTCTACTTTAGAAATCTGCCATGTAATTGGTTTTTCAAGTAGTGCAGAAACAATTATTCTTTGCCCATAATATATCTTTGCAGAAATATCATTCATTGGCAGCCACATTTGATCCTGATTTTCAACAGTGGTTGTTCGATAATCAGTCCAAATACCAGCATTATAACTATTTCTCATTCTGGCAACGCCCCACATAGAATATTTAACTCCATTGTATATCCATTGAAATTTATAATTACATGGAAGTACGGTATATTTTATAAACTGGTTGTCTTTACTTGACAAGCAAATTAACCACTTTCTATACTTTCCAGATTCATCTGGAATATCAATATATAAACCTAATGGATATTCCATATGATATTTTTTGTAATTATCGAAATAGGGGAGTTCACACTTATGATTCGGTTTGAACATAATATGGTATTCTACTTGGTCTTTGCTTAATGTTCCATATTGCGTAATAATAAATTTTGCGTCTACTGGTGTTTTTAATTCTGGTTTATCGTGATAATAATCATAAATATAACACTTCTTGCTTTGGATATCTCTATCCCAAGTATTTAGCATAATCATGTCAGAATTTTGTTTGAAAATATCACCAATTGTATTATTATTTTTATTGATATATTGCTTGTATAAATTGAAATCCATTTAATCACACTCCTTGATTTGATCAATTAAAGAATGTGAATCTAATATAAGTTTTCGATAAACATGAAAATCAAATTTTGGATTAGACAATTCTTCTCTTGCTGCTTGTAATGTGCTTAATAATGTTACTAATTCTGGTGGTTGTTTTAATAGTGTATTTAATCCAGATATACGCCTTAATAAATACTCAAAGTATACATCTAATTTATCGTAGTTATTTTCTTTATATAATAACAACCAATGAACAGAACCGTGTAATATTTTCTTTTGTTCTTTCATTTGTTGTTCTGAAAATGACCCATATATATGTTTCATTTGTTATACACCGTTAATATATGAGTTCGAAATATAACCACGATCTCGAATCATTTTATGATACTCTAATTTTGTATCCTTTAATAATCCTCTTAATTCATTAATATGTGTGCTTTGAGCATAAAATTTTTCTTCTTTACCACCAAAAAATTGTTTTGTATTTAGCACAGATTTTACCTGTGGTTCAAGCCATTCTATAACCATACCAACTGCAAAAAGCTCTAATACAAAATCAATATCATCATTATTCTTATCTAAAACATTTTTCAATTCATAAGTTAAAGATAAGATTTCATCGTCATAAGTAAGTTGTGTAAATATTTTTCTTGTATACGGTTTAGATATGACAGAGTGTAACCATCCTCTCATAATCTCGTATGCATCTGAAACTTCAAGTGTTGCAAAATCATAATCTGTAATTTTTTGTAAAAACTACGAAAACACCTCACTATATTTAATTGTAGTCAATAATATCACCTGCCTTATTTGATAAGACACAGTAGATCAGAATTTAGTATTTCATCAACAGCTTTTACCTTTTTGATTGAATCAAATGTTCCATTTTCTAGTTTTTCTGTAATTACAATTTTAATTGTATTTTGAATGTTTTTAGGCATTTGTTTTAAAACAGCTTTAAAATCATTAATAGGTAAAGATAGAATTTCATCAATATCTACAGATTCCATTAATGAATTATATACTTCCTTTACACGTGCCCATTTTTTATCATTTACTAATTCATCATCTTCAATAATAAAAAGAGGGGAGTATAGGTACATTGATTTAGAATCTCTTAAATATACAAGATCTTCATACCGAACATCCTCAACAGAGCCATAATCTGCCCATCTATAAAAAATACCACTTTTTTTAGCAGAATATAATAATTCTCCTGCTGTTACAGATTTACATGGAATCATATCATCAGCAGCATATACACGTTTTTTAGGATTGTCTGTTGTTTGATCACTTTCATTATTTTCAACTTCAGATTTTTGAGTGTTTTGTGTTTCTTGTTTTTCAGTTGTTTCTTTTGCATCCTGTTCAATAACGACAGTTTCATTTTTAATTTGTTCATTTTTTGTTCTTGCCATTTAAATCTCCCTTTCATCAAAAATAAAGTGGGCTAATTATAGCCCACTAAATTAAGCAGTAATTTTCCATGTACCAAATTTCTTATTGATAATAGCTGCGATGCCAAGTTTTTGCTGGTATTCAGCTTCAATTGACATGTCTCTGTTTACATTAGGGTCTTGAGAATCTACCATTTGAGAATCTCCTTCATTATATAGTTTAATGAATTTATTATCGCCAACAGGCATAATCAGAAGTTTTGTATTATCAACTAATTTTACACTTGTATCATTTGGTGCAAATGCCTGTGGAATTTCATACAGTCTTACACCTTCAAATAAACCAAGTCTACCGGTTGTGTAACGTTCATTTTTCATTTCAGAAGAAATCCAATCAACACTACCTAAACCTCTTAGTTTTGACAGTGCTGTTTTTGTACCCATAATAACAACTTCTTCGCCTGTCGCTGTCTGGACATCTTCGATTAATTCCATAAATGTATCATAAGAAGATTCATTCATCTGACCAGATTTTGTAAATTGAGATGTTGGCATAACTTTATCGCCAGCAGACATTAGTGTCTGATAAACCATGTCATTTACAAGTTTATCAAATGCTTCATAAATTTTTTCAATAAATGCAGCCCAATCAATTCTTCCAGCCATAAACAGTTCGTATTCTGTATAAATTTTTACACCATACCAACTTGTTTTAACATTAAATGTTGAACCTTCTCCCAGTTTTTGACGGATCAGATTGTGATGACCACCAGCTAATTCAGATACTGTTAGAATACCTTCATATGGAACATAGAATTCATTTGTATCACCAAAATCCATAGATTTCATTTCAACAAACTGATTGAAGAATGGGTCATTTTGCCAACCGGATACCAACAGATTGTTTACAGTTTCCTCAATAACTTCATAAACATCAATTTTGTGTTTTCTAATTGCACGTCTTAGGTCTTTTCTTGAACAATCTTCAGACACGCCAAGAATCTGGAACATAACCTCTCTAATTTTTTCATTGGCATCTTTTGTATCAACTTCCTGCTGGTTTGTAGCAGTTTCAAACATTAATTCACTAAAACCATTCTAGTCAACTTCTGAAAAAATGCTATTCATATTTTCATTTGTAAATCTAAATTTCATTATTTTAACCTCCAAACTTTTTAAATTTTATTATTCATCTTATTCTCCAACAGTAAGTTTTTTAGAAGCAACTGTTAATGTAGAACCCTTTTTAGGTGAACCACTAAAACATTCTTTTGATGCTTCAAATCTATCGTACTGTTTTAATTCCATACAACGCATCAGGTCATCTTTTGCATTATAGAAATTAGATTCGTGTGTGCATTGCTGTGTGTATTCTTCATAGATTAATGGTGTAGTAGCAACTAACCAGCAATTTTCTGCTGATATAACTTCAACGATAAAATTACCATTGGAAGCAACGTCAATAATTTTGCCAGAAAAAGTTCCTGCATCTGTTTCAGCATAATAATCAGATTTTTGATAATCACCACAACCAACAATTGCACCGTTATCAATATCTGCTGTAGCTTTAATGTTACGAATATGTGCCCCACCAATAGTTGCCAGCAAATCACTAGTACCAACTACGCCATGTTTTGTTTTAAAGTTCATAAAATTTGTAGCCATTTATTTTCCTCCTTTAATATTTACTTAATCAAATAAATTTCCATATTTTTTACTCTTTGAAGAATGTGCAAAATTAATCTTTGGTTTTTCTTTTGTAGCCATATCTGTGATGGTTTCTGGATGTTCGCATACATAATCAACAAACATTTCTTTTAATTTGAAATCCAATTCTTCGACAGAGTAATCGTCAATATTTTCGGAAATTTGTTTAAATTCATCTGTTTCTTGAATAATTGCAAATTTTGTATTTGATAAAATATTTTCTTTCTGTTTTCTTAATTGTTCTCTATCATAATTTAATTTAAATTCCTCTAATGCAGTGTAATTGTTTTTCATAGCATCAAGTTCATCTTTTTCAGATTGTGTTAAAAATTCTAAAAATACTTCCTCTGCATCACCATTAAATTCCACCACATCATTGTCTTTTGTATACATTTGTTTGAAATATTTATTTTTATCATAATCTTGATAAATGAAATATTTGTCGAAAACTTCCATAATCCAAACACTGTAATAATCTTCTTCTGCGACACTGTTTTTTAGTAGAGTGTACAATGCCATTCGAATATCATCGTGTGATAATTCAAATACAATTTGATTTTCTGTGTCATCTTGTTTACCAAATTCCTGTTCAAATGCATTTTCTAATTCTTCATCAGATAATCCTTCTACAGAAAAAGTTAATTCTTCTTGTGTTTTATTATATTTTTTTAGTAATTCAGATAGTTTCAAATTACTTTCTCCTCCTTCCTCATTTGTAGCATCAATTCTTTGTAATAATGAGTACATATGGTTTACTACACTAGACATGTCAAAATCATATGTTTTCGCTTCATTTTTGTTATTTGAATATTGCTGCAACATAGATCCTTTCATACCAGGTTTTACATGTGCCCCAAGTAAAGTAACACCAAAGAATGTAAATTCATCAATAGATAAATAATCGTTTTCTACATTATAAGAAAATTTCTTTACATTTAACTCCACAGAAACATCTACGGTTCCTCTTTTTTTGATAATGTCTGGAGCATATGTATACTCATTAAAAATCAGACCATCTACCCAAACATATTTTTTCGCTTCATTTTCATTATCTGCAAGTAATTGAATATTGTTGTTTGCAGGGATAATACCAACAATTTGTTCAATATATTCAACCCTTTTTTCTTCGCTATTCAATTTATCTTCAGTAATAATGCGATCATGACCATTGAAATCTAAAGTTTTATTCCCATTTTCATCTTCGACCTCTATAATAGAAGCTAAAATTGGTTTTTCTGCAAAGGATGGCAATGCATTTAGCATCACATCGTCTGATATGAATGAACCATTGAGATTTTTCTGGGTATGGCATGATTTAATTCTGCATTTTAACTAATGCTCGTCTTCAGTATTATCAAAACTAAATTCAGATGGAACTGAAATAATAAAACCAAGTTCTTCATTTGTAGAAAAATCATACATTTGATGATTTTTACAAAATTCCAATAGTTGCTCAAATGTCAATATCTTCAACCTTTCAATACCTCCTTTCTTCGATTATTTAAAATGTTAAAATATTTGTAAAACAAACATTTACATTACTGAAATTAAAATATATGTTTTGATTATTCATAAAAATAAAATTTCCATTTTGAGAAGTGATTAACTGAAATCCAGCTTTTTTCATCATATCTGCGGAAATCTTATCAGTTGTTAAAATAAAACTTTCCTTATGTTCCATATATATCACCCTTATGTAGTGTTTTTAGATCCTTCTTTTGTTTTGATTCCTTCGTCAGTTAAATCTTCAGGATCTTTTTCTGGTTTTGTATCACTTGTTTGTGTATAACTAGTAGAGAATGGTACCCATGTCTCATGTAGTTTTAAAAGTCGATTTTCTAAATAATCCAAATTAATTGTTTCAAAAGGGGTGAATCCGTCTAATGCAGCCACAGAAAGTTTTACAGGGACGCCATTTTGACCAGACTCTAATAACTCTTTTTTCTTTTTATTTTTGGTATAAGGCGAGACTTCCAAATATTTTACATAAGCATGGTCTCCAATTTTATAAGTTAAGTATCTATTAACCCAATCTTGGATTTGAGGTAATAATGGTTTTAATGCTGTCAATGTATCAGATAAAATCTGTGCCTCATATATTGTTGTACCAGATTTATCATTGTCTAATACTTGAGAGCCTCCAGACATTTTTAATAAATTGCTTTGTGCATTTGCAATAATATTTACATCATCTGCGGTATTTCCTTTAAATTCAATAACATCAATAGGAAGTGGAGAAATTGCAGCACTAACTTCTCCAGGTATTAAATCAGCAAATTTATTAAAATATTCCAATGCCGTATCAATATCTACCTCGAAATCATCCGGCATATCTGTGCCAGATAGTGGTTTAAGTCTTGCAATCAAGAGTTTATATATTGAAAGTTCATCTTTAACTGCTTGGATTGATTGCAAATCAATTAAATCAATTAACGCTTCAAACAAACCAACAAATGGTGGCATCATCATTGTTTCGTCTTCAATATTAATTTTCAAACAAAATGTTCTATTTACATCAAGTTCTTGCCATCTCATTTTTGTGTCTGATTGATATACATCGTATTTTTTCTTAAACTCTTTATCCCAATATTCTAAGTTGTCTGGATATTTTCTAAAATAAGAAAAATCAAATGCGAAGTTGAATGTACCATCTATATTTACAGAACTTATTCTGCAATAATCACCAGGCAACGGCATAATATAAAATGACTGATCATCTTCATATGTGTAACCAAAAAATGCATCTTCAATCCATGAGATTAAGACGCATTTATAAATTTCACTTTCCATATCCATTTTTTTTAATTGCAATAATGTATTATAATAATCTGTTAAAATATCTTCATCTGACTTGTCTGAAAAAGCAGGGGAGAGTGGAATAACAGAAACATAATTTAGATTAACCATTTCACTATACTATTTTACCAGCCTACGATATGGGTAAGATAATCTATATAAAAATCTACTTAAATTACGTAATCTGGATTCATTTGTCTTTGGGTTTTTCATATATGTACGTAACAACTCTTTTGAATAAATTGTGAACGTTCTTGTTTCTGTTTTAGTTAAATTTGCAAGTTTAATTGTATTCATTGTTTTTGCAAATAACTCTAACTACCCATTACTTGCCTCGTATTTTTGCTTTACATCTTTTACAGAATAAGATGAGGTATTATTTTCATTTTTCAAATTATCACCTCGGTTCTTGTATTATTTAAACATAGAATTCCGTTTTCCTGTTCTCATTGGAAGTCTATGCACTAAATCATTTTTTGTATCCTTGTTGTTTTTATTTCTCATACTCTCTAAACGTTTTTCACTCAAATACCAACCAAGCATCGCTAAAACGTAAGCTCTATCATCATGCATCGTAGCTTCACTATTACCAGTTTCAGCATCTTTATGTGGTGGTAATTTAAACATATCCTTGCCACTATCACGTTTAATTCTACAAATATTTACAATTTCTTCTTTCATTGCATCTATCTGCATTAAAGAAACTTCTTCTTCTGGTGATAACTTATAAATCGTTGTTTTCATAGAATCTAATGTATCCATAGAAGCTGCAAGTCGTTCTTCATATTCTGCAACAGATAAGTCTAATTTATTTAACTCATCTCGGATTTCTTTTTCAGATGTGTTAATTAAATTATTATCAATTGTAGAAATGTTTAAATAACCTTTATGATCGTACTTTTCTGGAAATGTAATTAAATCCGCTTCAACCATTTTGATAAGTGCTTCAAACATATCAGATTTATATTTAGATGGTTCTAGCATCTTAATTTTATGTACTGCTCTTGGGAATTTTTTTACATACTCTCTTGAAAAATTAGGGTCTATAAATCCACGCTGCATATTACCTTTAGAATCTTTCCAATCTTCAAATAAGAAATCTGGTATACTCTTACCACCACCGCCAGAACCAGCGTCAATCATAACACATTCAATATTAGCATATAAATCTGCTTTGCCATTATAATCAAGAATCAATTGACGTAACTCTTTAATTTGCTGTGGGGTAGTTTTGGGTGTTTTTTTTCTTGTGCTTAAATCCATGAAATTAACACAATTAACAATATCCATTGTCCAGCCTTTTTTCTCATCATAAATCAATTCTCCTATACCAACAACTGAATTGTCAGTAGTTCTCGCAGGGTCATATGCAAGCACAAATTTTCTGGTATTAGTATCATTATATAAAACAGGTGGACGCACATATGAATTTCTTGTAATCAATGCACGTTTAATAATTTGACCAATACCGCCATCTTCTGTAAATACATTATAGTATTCACGTAATGCTTTTTCTTGGTTAATACGCATTTCCGCATCAACAGTATCTTGAGAAAGTAGGGAAGCTGGATATAATTTCCCTTGTTTTGTAGCACGAATTACAACATCACAATTGATATCAGCAACAAAATATCTTGGATCGCCTAAAATCATTTTTTTAGAGAAGTCACGATACTTAGCATAAAATGGTGTATCAATAGATGAGGCTGATGAAATATAAACAAGTTGATTTGGTACTTCACGTGGTAAAGTTGTAATATCAATATTACCACCCATCTTAAAATTTTTATTTACGATTGTAAATGCACCATATACATTCATCATATCTTCAGATAAAAAACCACACTCATCGAAAACAACCATGTTTCCACGAGCACCTCTTTTTCTGTCAATATTAGAGTTTAATGTTTTTGTATATGACCCATTCTATAAGCTATAAAAATGACCGGATGGATTATGTATAAAACCATCTCCAGAAGCATTTTTAATTTCCAACTCTTGTTTAAAAACATCACTCAAACCAATCATTGATTCGATGTTTTTATTCGCTATATTTTCTAATGTTTTAAATGTAGTAATAGCTTGGTCACCAGATCCAGAAGCAATATATGCCCAATAATTATTAAATAACATACCTTTTGACATCAGCAATAAATCTATTACTGTACTTTTACCAAAACCACGTGAACATACCCATAATGAATAGGGGGTTGTCCATGTTTTCATAATTGCATATGCTTGTGCATCTAATAATTCTGCACCAATAATATCACTCAAAAATTTTACTGGATTTTCTTGCTACTATTTACGTATTTCTGCTAACCGTTTTAATGACTCTAATCTACGATTTGAAATAGAGTATTCTGTTGGTTTGATAAATATTTCGTAATTTTTTGGTATAAATAATTTACTTTCACTCATCTATATCACCCACACTGTCTTCTGTTAAAACATCACTTGTAGATAACATAGATTGGTCTAATAACCCTAATGAATTAAGATAATCTTTTAAATCTACATTTTCACGTAATAATATTCTTGCCTGTTCTTCAAATTTATCTGCACGTTCAATACTTTTTTGTAATAAAACTCTTTGTTCTGCAAGCATATCATTATAATCATTTTCATCGAGTTTAATTTTATTTAAAATAGATTCATTACTAATATCTGCAACTTGACGCATACCTTTACATGTATCGATATCGAACCCATTAACTTCAGCTTCACGCAAGTTCATTTCTTTTAATTTTCTTGTTCTACCAGTAAATGTATCATCACCACGTTTTACTGATTTTGTATTTTTTAGAGAAATGCAACTTTCCATAGCCAATTTTTGAATACTTGATGTAATTTTAGATTTTGTGTCCTCAAGTGCTCTAATTGTAGAAATATTTTTTTCTAGATGTGCAACATCTTTAATCAATGCAGCAATCATATCATTCATCTTTTCGATATGAGCAAAACTTTTTACAATTTCAATTACAGAACTAATTCGCATCATATCTGCACTCACGTCTTCACCAACATCACAATATCCAATAAATTGTGCATATAAAAAAGGCTTGTCTATATCCTGTTCATTTACAAACGGGTCATATCCAAGCAATCGAATTGTATCCTGTCTATTCTTTTCGTACTCCTCTAAAATTTCTTTATCTTTTGCATCAAAAGATTCTTTAATCTCTATATTCACATTTGGATTAAACATATCACTATCTTTAAAACGTAACAAGTTATATTGTCTCATAGCAATATTTTTTGCATATGCTGTGAACACGTTTGTTTTAAGATTGGTAATTGATTGATTATTACATTCTAGGATACTTGCGTTATACACATCTTCTAAAAATGGTTTATCAACATAATCCAAATATTGTTGTAAGGTTTCCTGTGTTGGCTCTGCTTGTAACTTTGTTTTTTGGTCAATTGGCATTGCCAAGTTTGCACAACATGATTTACAGATTCTTGTTACACCAGTTTTAACTAATGGATCTGTACTCGTATAAAAATCTTCTCTTTTCTTTACATCTCCACACATATAACATGTAAAATACTCTGACCCAACTCCAACTTCTTTTAAAACACGCAACAGGTTTATTGTTGAAAGTTCTCGTAATCCGTTCTTTAATTCTTCCATTTTTAACCCAACATCTTTTGTTTTAGTGGTTTTGTTAATTCGAATATCTGATGCTCCTTTAATTGTTTTAGCCAAACAGTCACCTCCTTTTTTGATTTTACAATGATATCTTCGTAGATTGATTTGCACAAATAATCTTTGTTGTCCTACAATTTTTAGAACATTCTGATTCTAAATCTTTTTTAAAAATAATACGGTCATGTTCTTCACTATGCACCAAATAAATTGCACTGCAATTTATGCTAGAATAATAATCTAATAAATGAACACGTTGCATATGGCTGGAAAAACTATGTAAATCAACAATTTGACATTTATTTTTATATGGTTTACCCATAATATTAATTGTCTGTTGTTGTGTATAATTTTTTATTTTATAAGCTAATGTATTGTTGGTAGCATACCCAATAAATAAAATGCAATCATTTTCATTTGGCAAAATACTTTGCACCCATCTAACACTTCTACCTGCGGTTAGCATACCAGATGATGCACAAATAATTTTGCTACCATTATGTCCAACCCAATATTTACTTTCTTCTGGATCTGACACATATTTAAAATTTTTCCATTCAAGCATCTTGATAAATTCTTTTTTTTGATGTTCCGGCATTATTTCTTTATAGCAATTTAATAAATTAATTGCTAACGGTGAATCAATAATAATTGGAATATTGAAATTATCTGATTTATGATATAAAGAATATAATATCCACATAATAAATGGCATTCGATCAAGACTAAAAGTAGGTATTAACACACGACAATTACTGCTAATACAAAATTGATCGACAACCGTTTTAATCTTTTCGATATCACGGTTTATTAAACCTTCTTTCTAGTGTCTATTTGGATCTGCATAAGTACATTCACCAAACAATATATCGCAGCTTGTTATTGGCTCAAATTTTTCAATAAAAAATTTATGTTCTGCTATATATAAATTACCTAAATCAGATGTGAAGCCAATTTTTTTGCATGTTTCTCCACGATATATATATAATTCCATTTGTTGTGATCTTAAAATATGCCCAGCAGGGATATATTTAAATCCTATATCATCATTTAATTTGATGACAGTTAATTCATCAAATTCTTTGACATATTGCAAAGCGGTACTTACATCCTCCTCTGTGTAGAGTGGGGGAGTATTTTTTTTGTATTTCATATTAAGATACTCTGAATCTCTTTGATTAATAAAAGCAGAATCCATCCATACGATTTGCAATATTTTTTTACAACCTGATGGGACAATAATTTCTGCATGACAATTTTTGTTTTTATAAAGAGCAGGAATATTGCCAATATGATCACAATGACAGTGACCAACAAATATATAATTTATTTTTGATGGTTTGATTTTTTTGATTAAATCTTTATTTGCATTATAATTATCTAATACAGTGTGTTTGTCTTGTATCATACCAAATTCAAACAACATATGATAATCTAAAAAATTAATATATGTACAGCTTCCTGTCACACCATTCCCATTTCCACCAATTACTGAAATCCGTATTTTATCTTTTTTTGTAGAAATAAAAATCACACCCTATATTTATTATTTTTTCTTTGCAAGATAAGCAAGATAGTCCTTGTCATCGGTTTTAATACCGAGTGCTTCCCATGCTGCAAATGCAAGATAATCAATGGCATAATATTTTTTCGCAGAACCTTTTGTTCTTGAAATGCCTTTACACCCTGCATTGCAATATGGCTTATCTAGTCCCATGTTAATAATAAAATCACGTTCTTGTCTTGTAATTTGCTTCATAATCATTTCTCCTTTTAATTCAATTTAATACAATTAGTTTATTATGCTCAAAAATTGTTTCACCATTCTGGTCTTGTGTTATTAATACAAAACCTTCTTTTTGGTTATCTACAAGATTACCATTATGATATAACATTTTTGACGTGTCACAAAAAGCACCTTGCTCATAAATATTTGTATCTCCAATTTTGGTATATCCAACTCTATGTGTATGAGCCATAACAAGATTTTTAAAAACATATCCATTTTTCTTAAAATACAGCATTGCGTTTTCAGAAGTTTTTAAAATACCTTTGGAATATGCAGAAGGGTGGCAAAATATTGTATCACCAATTTGACAAAACCAATTATGTGTATAGATTATTTCAATATTATCGAACATTTGTTTTATTGGCGTATATTCAATTTTTGTACCATTTCTTTTATCAAAATGTCTAAAACCATCTTCGATAATCAATTCAAGTGAAGTTTCCGGCATTAATTCAAGTAAATCGCTGTCCAAATTCTTAGCTAGATATTGCTGAAAACGAATATCATGATTTCCATAATTAATCTATACTGTGTGTGGTTGCAAATATGAAATTAGGTCAATTAAATATTGTCTTGCCTTGATAATTTCCTCCATTGGGCTAATCCGATATGCTTTGCTAAATTTAGAAATTGCTTGCATATCACAAATATCTCCATTTAAAACTAAAACATCAATATTTTTATAATGTTCAAGTATTGTATATTGTGTTTCAAATGGAATGTGTAAATCAGACAAAGATAATATTCTTTTCTTTAACCCTAAATTTTGTTGAATATAATTATCATATTCTAATAAACCATAAGCAGTTTTCCGCAAATGATCTCCAGTCACATTTAGGTTTAGTAAATCTGCAATTTCTTGCCAATCCAAATCAGTTTCTTTGTTAAATTTTGCTTTGCAACATCTTAATTTCCATTCAAATAAACTTTCATGCTCCAGTTTTTCCAAATTACTAATACCAAATCACCTCTTAGATTTTATTTGTAAAATAAAAAGAGGCAGTTTATCTGCCTCTATATAATACGCCCTTGAGCCACTTAGGTAATCAAGGTACTCTCGCAATGTTATTTGCTATATTGGAAATTGTCGTACCAACTTAGTATTATATACGACTGTCTTGTTTTCCTACAAGAATTTTTTATGAATTAACTAAGTAGGGTGTTTTAGAAAAAAATCTAATTACACTATTGTGACTATCAGCCACGATAAGCAAATCAACCTTTCAATCAATAAATGTACAATAAAATTTTTTACTCTGATCATTAGCGTTGTAATTATGTACTTGTACTTATACTAACGTTAAGCTGATTTACTAGAGTTGGAATGACGGGATTTGAACCCACACCTTCTTGATCCCAAATCAAGTGCACTACCAAATTATGCTACATTCCAAAATTTAATTTATATTATATGATATGTTTTGTATCAACTTGATATTTATATGTTTAAAATCCTTTATAAATTTTATATGGATTGTTTTGTAAAAAAATAGAAGTCCGAACACCACTTTTTTTAATTTCTATAACAGGTATATTCTACATATTCAAGTCTTTATCTACGCAAAATAAATAATCTAAATTATCATTATTTAATATATTATCATAAACACAACCTTTTGTTCCGCCAGTTGAACGTAAATCTATTGTATTATTTTTTGTTAATGTAGCTTTGCATTGAACTGTTTTAAATATACCGTCTTTTTCAATAATTAAATCATACCATTGTGTATCATTTAATGGAATAGAAACAGTATATCCTGATAGCGTAAAATAGTTAATCGCCATACTCAGCCCTATTCTTCCAATTGATTTTCTGTCTTTTAGCAATATATAAACACCTCAATTAAATAAACTAATGTTATACTGGAATTATTATATTTTAAGCATCATACGGGATTCGAACCCGTTCCCACAGATTGGAAGTCTGTTATACTACCAATATACTAATGATGCAAAATTCTATATTGTAAAAATTAATTTATAATATAGAAATAAACTTTTAATCTTTATGATTTAAATTTTCTAACTAAATTTCATAATGTATTTCAGCATGACAATTTGCACATAGCAAATCACATTTTTCTGCTTCTTTTTTAAATTTTTCCCAATTACAAGAGCCACTCTTTAATCCTAATGAAAATTCTTTTTCGTTTGGATCTTTATGATGAAATTGTAAAGCTCCTACATACTTATCATATCCACATCTTTCACATTTACCACCACGTTCTTTTATTATTTGTTTTTTCATGGCTCGATGCAACGGTGTATAATCACCATTTCTACCAGATGGGCTACAATCATAACAATATTTTCTTTTCCATTCTGTATGTTTTGATATTTTAAATTTTGCACCACATATTTCACATGCACGTTCCTCATTTAAATCCAAACTAGAATCACCTCTTATATTTTATAATAAATTGGGGTGACGGGACTTGAACCCGCATAACACGTTTTTATCGGTGTTTAACACGGTTTATAAGACCGCTGCTAGACCAATTTAGCTACACCCCAATATTATTATCTGGCAATTCACCAAAAAGCCAGATAATAAAATAACACTTTACGAAAAGTTAAGGATATTTTTATTCTAATAAATCTTCAGAATGTAAAAATTCTATAGATGCATCTGTGATTTGTCCTGCATTTAATGCAATTTTAGCCGCCTCATATCTATCAACAAAATCTCCTTTATTTGTTAAAAACCCTTGTACAGCAGTGTTTTTATTATAGGAAATATTGTTCATTTTCATTATTGAAAAAATTTTTGCATGACTATCAGCAGAAAGGACAAACCATTTGTTAGAGCCTATCTTCTGAAATTTAATTGCAGCCCAATCAATAAATGTCAAAAAATCACCTCAAATTTTTAAAATAGGCGAGAGGGGACTTGAACCCCTACGCTATAAGCATAAGAACCTAAATCTTACGTGTCTGCCAATTTCACCACTCGCCCATGTAGCGTGATAATGGTTGGGAATGAACGCTATTAGTTGGCACAATAACCTTGAAAAGATAATAGAATTGATTGTTCTTATTACACATTTAAGTTGGATAACAATATATATTGTAAATAATTCTAAATTTTTAATGCACAACATAATAGTCATGATTCACTCAATGTTCACGCTAAATACACCTGACGGGAGTCGAACCCGTATGGTATCACTACCGAGGGATTTTCTTACCACTCTATGTTGCCATAGCCAGAAAATCTGTTGTGGTCTGGAATACGTCTTTACCATATCTCTTTTAGAGACTTAGGTATCTGGTGTATACTCTCTACACATTTATTATTATTAGATTTCAGGATGTTTGTTTTTACCTCGATAAGTGTTAGTTGTAGCATGGCAATTTGGACACAAAAACCTTAAATTAGTTAATTCATTATTTGTTGGATCGCCATCAATATGATCAAGTTCTAATGAAATAACATAACCTAACCAATTCCCGTCACATCCACAAATTTGGCATTTATAATCAAGTAATTTGTATTTTAGAATATATCTTTTAATAACTTTTCTCGATACATAACAATGTTTTATAAAAATACTATCAATAGTATATTTTTCATTACACTTAATTCTACTATCTGTTAAATGTGTTTTTCCTTTATTCCACAATTTAGATGTAAAATGAGATGTATCAATTCCAAATTTTTTAATATAATTCTTCAAAACTTGATAATTTCCGCCAGTTGGTTTTCTTCCAGCCTTTTTTAAAACCTCCGCATATGAATAACTTGTTTTGCAAAGGTTAGATAACTATTCACTTGTATAATCTTCCAGTAAAAACACTCCTTCTAATAATAAACTTAGCACGGCGTTCTGTTATCGCCTTCGCCGTTTTAGCCAGATTCTACTCTAAAGGTTTCCCTTTAGGCACTCTCTGCAATTGAATTGCAGTATCATCAAATAGATGATAGATAACATCAAAGTCCCTTGCGTCTGCCAGTTCCGCCACAGGTGCATAGAACGAATAGGGTGGGATTCGAACCCACGGAGCGTTTCCGCCTCATCAGTTTTCAAGACTGCTTGCTTATGTCCGCTTGCATACCTATTCATAAAATGGGTTATGAGGGAATCGAACCCACTAGAATCGCAATGATAACGGTTTTAGAGACCGCCCTGCCTCCTTATCAGTTTAATAACCCATAGATAGCAGCAACAGGAGTCGAAGCTGCAACTTCAGATAATGAGTCTGACGAGATGCCATTTCTCTATGCTGCGATAATGGTACAGATGAACTGTACCAAAATGTAATAACCAATACAAAATATTACAGGGAGGTGCAATGTATTGAATTATACATAAGGTGGATAGGAAGTATTGGACTTGAACCAATAACACCTAGAGCTTCAATCTAGTGCTCTACCAATTGAGCTAACTCCCTATAGGATAAAAACGGGAAATGTGAGACTTGAACTCACAACCTTCCGGTTAACAGCCGGATGCTCTGCCAATTGAGCTAATTTCCCATATAGAGCTGAAGAACGGACTTGAACCGATAACCTTCTGATTACAAATCAACTGCTCTACCAATTGAGCTACATCAGCATATAACAGGCAGTAAAGGAGTCGAACCTCTATCTTTGGTGTTGGAGACCATTATTTTGCCATTAAACTAACCGCCTATAATGCCCAAAATAAATTGGGCAATGATGATATTTATGTACCGATGGTCATCACTCCACCACCCGAAAGGAATAAATTTTTAATATAACAACAATTACATAATATGTATAGCAGGAGAACTTGAAAGGAGTACCATATCCAATCAAACCAATCATGGATAAAAAGAGACAATTGTTTATTGTAATTGTTATTATGAAGCAGGGCTAGCTGGATTCGAACCAGCGAATGCAGGAGTCAAAGTCCTGTGCCTTACCGCTTGGCGATAGCCCTATATTACAGTGCAGTAAATACAGCCAAGTACAAACAACTGCGTCTTAATTATTCATTACGCTCAAACTTTATCTTGGATTTTATCGAAATTTATGTTTTATTATATAAGTTTTGGTAAAATCAAGATGTTTAAAATATAAATGTTGACGCAAGAATTATAAATGATGAATTTTCATTAAGTAACCAGCCGCTATAAAAATATATTAGAACTGTTATTATAGCCTATACGGTTATCATATCTTCTTGGCATTTGATTTTAACCCAAATCAAGAGGGGAATAATTGTTCATTGTTTTCGTATTTACTGCACCGATCTTATTACATCACACCTCGATAAATGTGATTGAATTTTGAACTACAAGAGCTGTATTCACAGCGGATTTAAAACCTTCGATTTCGTCAGAAAGAGTTTTCATCTTCTGTTCAATGCTGATCGGGTCTACCAGTGCATAATCATTGTTTGCATGATAATCTTCAGACAGCCTTTTGATTGCATCTGAATCCGGTGATTTATCAGAAGATTTACCAGCATATGTCTCAATGAATTTATCAATCTGGTCATTAACCTTTTTATTATTTCTTTCCATTTCGTTTGTTGTTTCTGCGAACTGCTCAGAAAGTTCTCTCAGCAGTGCTTCTTTATATTTAATAGATGTTTTTGTTTCAATAGCTGTTGCTACTTTCATAGTAACACCATTGATTGTCACATCTGTTACTGCGTTAGAGTATACAATTGCAGCTTTAATCTTATCTCTCATATCAATCAGATCTGAAACAGACTGATATGCAGCTTTTGCTTCTTTTTCAAATGTTTCTTTATTTTTATGACCAATTTTATCAGAAGATTTTTTGGCACACCCAACAAAAATCACATTGTATGTTGCTTTCTGAATTCTTGATTCCAGAAGTTTCAGTTCATTCAGAGCTTCTGTAATAGTCATTCTTCTTTTCATTTCGCCCATATCCGTTTCCTCCTTATTGTTATCCCTTGTTTCTATATGCTGCGTTCATTTTATTTTTAAAAGCATTTGAAACATGTGCTGTAATTTTCAGCCTTTCTGGGATAATACAATTTCTGCCTTGTGCGGCAATCTACATTTCTTTTTCTGGTAAAACTTCAATTCTTAGTTTGACACCATGCATTAATTTAACTTCTATGATTTCTTCTTTTCCAATTCCTGTAATCTAATCACAAATACAATCATCAAATCCAACAAGTATTTCATTTACAGCATTAGCAAAAAAATTTAATTGTTTTGCAACATCTTTTGAGACTTCTTTCCGATTGATTTTATTTACTGTTTTCCCATTCATTCGAACAACATATCCAAATCGTCAATGATTTTATGGCAAATACCATATTCTAAAGCCTCTGTAGCTGTTACATACCATTCAGTGCTAATATTTTTGTCTACTGTTTTTTCATTAATGGATGTATTATTTGTAATATGTGATTTCAGGTTATCAATTTCTCTAACATACTCTGCTACTTGAGAAACAATTTCATTATATGTTCCACCGAACATACCAGAGCCTTGATGAAGTAAAAATACTGAATTTGGCATTGCGTATCTTTCATGACATGCAAGATAGATAAAACATCCTGCACTATGAGCCATACCCATATTAATACCAATGATTTTTGTTTTAGATGTTCTAATGATATCAATCATTGCATTGTTGATTTCAATAGAACCACCAGGGCTGAAGAATAGAAGTCTAATAGGTTTTCTTTCGTTTAATGGTTTTCCATGGTCTTCCATATTCCACATAATAATGTATTTACCAAACTCTAAAAACCAGTTATCAACTTCTGTGTCTAACCACAAAATTCTATTTTCCAAATTTTTATACTATGTAACTAATTCCGGTGAGGGTAGTTCCAGATTATGGATTTGCTCTGGAATCATAACGCTAACCATTTCGTTATCACATGCTTTTTTATTTATAACAAACACCTCTTATCCACAAACATTCTAAAAAATGCTTTTATATTTTTTTCTAAAATACTAATTTTCTTAACTTCTGAACATAGTATATCATATAAATTTAAAAAAGTCAAGCTAAATTTTGCTTTTGTTTTGCGTAAAAAATGTTTCTCTATATCATATTAGAAAAAAAAATTACGACTCCTAAAACATATAGAGAAACCATATTAAAACTCAAATTTTATCTTTTTTTGTGCTGTCCACGGATTTGTTATTTAGTCTGCGTTCTTTTTCTTTTTTTGCTTTATATTGTTTTCTATAAATATCATAACATTCTGGGCAACGAAAAGAATGATTATTTTTGCTAGATACAATAAATGCAGAACCACAGTCAATACAAACAATTTGCTTCTTTTTAATAGGCTCAACACAGTTCCTACAATATATTTTTGTTTTTGCTTTATTTTGTTTTTCATACTTTCCACATTTAGCACAATAAAAACCATTGCCAATTAAAACCATATACTGGTTTCCGAGATCTTCCATATGATATACATGATAATCATTACCATCATAAATATTTACTACACGGACATTCGTGTTATCGCATTTCATTGAAAATTCTATCTATCCTAATTTTTTTAGAGTATGTAATAAATATAATTTTGAAGATTTTTTCCCAGACAAATTTGCTATACTAAATAATTGCGTCAATTTGATATTGACCCAATTATTATTTTTTTGATTAATTGCATTATAATATTTAGCAAAACACAAACATGTAAAAAATAATTTTTGCAAATTATAATCTGTAAGTAATCCTATTTTATCCATATCTGATTGACTAATTGGCAAATAATCAATTTTTAATAGGGGATACTTTACAGCTGTTTTAATACGAGAAATTATAGCATCATACCATTCAGTATAGTTATAGTCTTCGTAACATTCAGACATAAAAATATTTATTTTATCATAAATTTCAGAATTACTTAAATGTTTTTCATGATAATACTATCTTGCCAATAAACTAATCGTATGAGAGGGTTTTCTCCCTATAATTCCTTCTTGTAAAACATATTCAACATATTTTAACTCGTTCAAAATGAATAACATTATACCAGATCACCACCTTCAATTAATTTTTCTTTCATGCTAAACCTATAACCACAATAAGTAATATCGCCATTATCATCTTTTTCTGGATATGTAATTTTCATATTGTTCTTTTTTAATAGATTTTCAACAATAACATCTCCACATAAATCCCACGCAAATTGTTTTGATTTATTATTCGAATAACAAAGATCAATAACAATATTACATAAAACATATTTATTGGGGCATATTTCATAACATTCTTTAATAAATAGCTCTCTGAATGTATTTCTGGCGGCAATACGCTCATCATCTGATATATTAAATGTTTTTACATCTTGCGAAAACTGCTGCACACGTCTTCCATATTGCTCATAAATTGACTGAACCAAATTATATTGTTCATCTGTATACACAATATCAGACTTTAATATGCTGCTATCAAAATCAGGGTATTCGTATTTTGTATTATCAAAATCTTCAAAGATATTACAAATTTTATTTACTAGACAATCTGTTGTCGTTACAGGTAAATTCGCTTTATAATACTTTAAAAATTCTGAAACATCTGGTTCTGGGTTATCATCCTTTAATAAATCAATTAATGATTTCCCAAACATCATATGGCTTTTTTCATCACAGCTCGTAATCTATTTATTATAATCTGATTTTAAATAATCGTAATTATAAATAAAGAAATATGGTTTTTTATTTGCGACAATAGTTTGGTTGAATTTTTTTTGATTAATTGTTTCCTCGCAATCATCATCTAAAATTTTATTAACTTTATTGTCGTACCAATGTCTTGGCATTGGTTTTGCAATAATACCTTTTGCTTTATCAATTGCATTTTGCTGTAATAATTGACCACACAAAATTCTATATTGTAAAACTTTATATTCTTCACTATCCTCTGGGAACATGGATTGTAAACAAATTTGGGAAGTAATAATATTTGTAGTTGAACCAATAGCATCACCAAAGCTAAGTTTATTTGATAGAATTAAATCTTCTTCTGTCACAATTTTCTTTTCTGCTTTTCTTTGTATGCACTGTATTACTGGTAAATTTTTTGTATTTTTCAATAATACAGGATTATTTGTTGTAAAAAATAGATCACCATCATGATCAGAGCCGTTTAATGCTTCACTTGTTGTATCCCAGCTGTTAAGTAAGATACATGTTGTAATATATTTATACCAATAATCAACAGCACCATTAGAAATTGGTTTTAGCTTTCGAATATTATTTGCAGATGTCATTGGAGCACGAAAACAAACTATTTCATCAACATTCCGATCAGACCAGTATTTATGATAACATTCTCCTTTTTTTAGTAACCCAGTTACTTTTAATCCAAACATACTTTGAGCAAGAGAGTAGGGGTCTCCACCAGTAATAGCAAAATTCCCCTTGACTTTAATAACACCAATCTTAGCTTGTTTTATTTTCTTTTTCATCATATGCTAGATTTTACTTCTAACGAATGGATCATTAATCAATCTATTATCAATCATCAATGCCTTCGAAAAATTATATAAATCTTGAGACCAAACATTTTTACTGTTTAAATTTAATCCGCACAAAAATAAAATTGATTTTCTCCAATCCATACCAGATACATCTTTAAATTCTTGTAGGGTAGGGGAGATAAGTTCAAAAACTTCTTCGTCTGATAATCTATAATTTTGCAAAAATTGATAGTTTGTATTTCTTTCATTGTCAAGTTCTTGAGGGGCTGTTTTTGACACAGCAAAGTTATAACCATTTTCAATGGTATTTATCCAATAATCTTCCCATGAATTATATGAATCCCATAGTTTTAGCATTGATGTAGTTAAAATAACTTCTGCATCTCTGACATCACGCTCATCGCCCCATGCATCTTTTACAATATATGTTCCAGCAATTTTTTCTGCAAAATCAATAAAATCAAATGTAAACAACATTCCTTTAGTCCATGGCAACCCTCTAGTGTTTAATGCTGGTATAAATTCTCCTGGCTCACCGCCTAATTCTATATTCCATCTCCATGAAGCCTGTGGCAGCATAAATCCATAACCATCACTATCTATTAATGTGATTTCCTGATTTTCAAGATATGATAGGGTGGGTTCGTCACCATCGCTGTCATCAATTCTAATTACATCCTCAAAAAATGTAGTTACACAATCAGGAACAACAATAATACCATTTGGATTAGAAACTGGGACAGATCCGCTGCAAATCAATGCTTTATATGCCTCTAATTTTGCAGGAATTAATGGTTTATCCTTTCTTCTACCATTATCAATCTTATATTGTAATTTGTCATACACATGTTCACTTACATAAACAATTGTTGAGTTTTTGATTCCTCCATTTGTTCCAAGTAACCTTTTATACTTTATACCATTAATAGAGAAACCTTTATTAGCTCTGTCGTAATCGCTTTCGCGATCGATGATTAGACACATATAATCTTTTTGGAATTGTGTTTCATATAACATATTCTATAAATTTTGTATCCTAGATTTATTGTTTTCAGATACAGGCATATTTTTTACACGTTTAATTTCGGCTTTTAACATTTTTGCTTTTCTGTCTGTGTTAACGCCGTTCAGTTCATCTATAAAACGTAATATTTGGCTATCAGCAAGATCAACAATATCAATTTTATTCTTCATGGCTTCAGATAATGGTAAAATTAAATTCCACCCAGCACGTCTTAATCTTGCACTATGCAGCTTCTAAATATATTTATGACATGATATTTGTTTTATAATAATCACCCCCATAAATCAGATGAATTCTGTGCATTGAATCCCATTTTCACAAAACCATTTTGCAACTAAATGTCTATGACAAAAATCTGATGGTTTTTCATAACATACAAGTGCAATATGAAAATTATTATGTAAATGCAACATAGATGTTGTATTATCTTTTACATTCTGCGGCAGCATATCATATAAATCATTTAAAACCTGATGTGGTAATAAACAACTTAAAACTTCGCTGTTAAAATGCTCAATATAATAATTATCATCATATGTTTTTTTCCATTCAGTAAAAAAATTGTATTTTGGTGCAAGTTTTTTATATTGCAAACCAGTATACCAAGATGGTGCTTTCGCACATATACTGATGGGTATAATATTTGATGGAAGATTTCTTAATTTAGCAAAATATGTCGTATAAATCATGAATTACACCTCTCAAAGTTTTTATTATCATGTATATTACCTATGATTTTACAAGAATATTCTGTAATACCAAGCCATGTACTTAATCTCACGCCATGAACATGGAAGGTACCATCTTGAAATACAACTTCGCCACATTGTTTATCTTTCCAACTAACGTTAAGAATATCACCTTCATAGATACTATTACCATCTACATCTTCCATACCAGTGTATTCACATACAGTATCTGGATGCACATGATAATATTTCAATGTTTTTGGCATTCCCCAATCTGCGAAATGATCTACAGAAACAAATAAAATCTAGTTTTCATGTGGTTCATTAAAACAATAATTTGGAGTTATATCGCATGGAACACCATATACCCATTGATTTGTAATTTTATCTTTTGCTTTAAACATAATATCTCGCAATTAAATCACCACACAATTTTAAATAATTTCATCTGCAAATCCCAATTTGATAGCATTTTCCGCATAAATGTAATAATCTATTTTATTTTTTCTGATTTTATCAACCAAATTTTTTTTGAGTTTTGTTTTAGATAAAATATATTTTTCTAATTCTTTTTGTGATTTGTCGTACATTTTTCTGTATTCAAAATTATCTTGGTATGTTGTATGTTTATTACTATGAGACATTTGATGATACATTAATTCTGCATGTTTTCCAATAAATCTTCTATGTCCAGAAACAAAAATGGTACAAGCAGCACTATACGCCTATCCATTACAATATGTATGGATTGGCGTTTTACTGTTTTCAATAATTGTTATTAAAGACCACATATCACAAATATTTCCACCGCAAGAATTGATATATAATTGAATTGGTTCTCTTGAAAATCCGATTTCTTTTTTTTCTTTTCTATCATCGTTTTTTATGATTTCAAGAAGAAAAAATGTAATCTTGCCAATTGTAATATTATCTATAATATCCGAAAGATAAATAATCCTTTGTTCACAATCAATATAAATATTATCAATATTTCCCATAATATCACCTCTTCATATCATTCAGCCGGAGAAGGGAATGGCATCCAGTGTGTTACACGTCCTTTAAATATTTTGATTTCTGTTCTCCATTCTCCATCAACTGTATACCCAATATCTGTAATTCTTTCTCCGCTTTCTAGTTCAAATGTAATTAAAACTTTTTCTGAAATTTTAAGGAACATACATTGATTCCATTTTCTGTTCCATAATATTTTGAAAAAGCACTGTCTTTTTCTTCTGGCATTTTTTCCGTTGTACTTATCCACTACATAAATCAATACTCCTTTTATCATTTTCCTTTAAACAACTCTCCAGATTCAAATGGTACAATAATTTCATTAATTACACGCCTTGCAATTTCTTCAGACTTGAAATAAACAACGCCCTGGGTATAACTCGTTGAAACAGCACCAATTGTATATCCTGAATCAAAACAATTATTTCGAATATAAAACTTCATCGCTGTGGAATCATATAAAAATTTGTCATCCCAGCCATTACACATTGAGAAACGCCACAAAAGTCTATTTAATGTTTCTTGTTTTGCACGATTTCTCATTAAATCACCGTCAGTACAATAATTGCCGACATTGTATAATGAATTATCATCAATATAATAATGATCTGTTGTTTGATAAACTTTGCCTGCTTTATCTATAAAAAAATACTCACCAAGCAATCTAGTCCTGTTGAATCTTTGATTTTCAATAAATATACCTATTTTCTTAATATCGTCTTCTGTGAGTTTTATTTCCCTGTTATCTACAATCAATTTAATATTACTCATGACTCATACTCCTTTCTGCATTTAATCATACTTAAAATATCAGATTGTAAGAGCGATAATATACTTACGCTATCAATAAATCAACAATTTGTATAAATGGACAGATAATCCATGAAAAACATATAAATATAGATAGGGTGATAAACGCAAATTTTTTACACTATCCGTTTTCCTTTTGTATTAGCATAAATTTCATTGCTAGACAACCAAAAATAATAAATGTGATCTTGTCAATAATAAAAAATATATTATCCATGTTTACCTCCTAAAATATAATTTTATTCTGTCATTCTTGCACCGCAATGTGGGCAAAAATTAGACTTCAACATATAACCAAACCCTGTTTCTAAAGCGAAACCTTTACAAACAGAACATTGATAAAATTTAGGGCTATTACGTGTATAACCTTCACTTGGAATCCAAAAACCAATTTTTATGTCTTCAATTTTTGCATCATTTTGTGGTCTTTTCTGTAAACAGTTTTCACACAAGTCATATGTATTTAAAACATTTCCATCTTCATCTATATACTTTGCTTTACCTACTTTTTCTACAATTTCACCACAAATATCACATTTCTAAAATTTACTCATTACTCGCACCTCATTAATCCAATGATTCGTTATATAAATCTTCGCTGTTTTCTTTCATAAATTTCGAGATTCTTTGATAACCAGTTGTATTGATTTCTTCTGTAAAACCTCTAAATTTTACTCTCGCAGGATATGCACCAACGAATTCTCCTTCGACCACATCAACGCAGATCGCCCAGCCAAACGTATGCAATATCATGTTAATAAACCATAACATTCCAGAATCTCTGAATTCTTCCCAGCTCTTACCTTCAACCATATCAATCAACCACCTCGCATCTAAAAATAATAGGGAGCAGGGCAGTGGTTTTTTCATTCGTCCATGGTTTATCTGTGTTTACAAATTTTTCATCATATTCGTTTACAACTACGATATTTCCAATGGTATATTTGAATTTATAATTCCCATAACCCTCTGGAATTTTGATATTTTTGTTATATGTTTTTAATTCTAAAATTTTTAAAACACAACGATGAGCACATTCTGCCTCATAACAAATTGAACCATCATGCTTTTCAGATGATGTTGTAAAATATTCAAAATCAGCTTCTGGATCATATGTGATTTCAATTTCAATATTTAATTCGTTGCTATCATCAGTAAAATTAGAGATACTCTTATGGTCTTCATCAAATTTTAGAAAATGTTCTGGAGATACTTCATACCAATCATCAAAAGATAATTCCATGTTCGTATTATCCTTGTTTTCTATTCTTGATTTGATATATTCTATACTTTTGCTCATTGTATCACTCCTTAAAATCAGCAAAGATAAATATTATAAATTTAATTAATTATGTAATCTTTTTTTTAATTCAGTAAAAAAATCTTTATTATGAATAGATTTACCATCTTGTATAAATTCTTTTTCAAGTTCAAATCTTAGTTCTAAATCAAACACACTGCCTTGTTTCCCTTTATATGGAAGATGCGTTTTCTTTTGATATTCTCGAAGCTCATTCCATACGGATGGCATTTTGCTATAAATAACCCTGAGTTCTTTTAAATTTTTGAATCCACAAAATTTACAAGATATACGATCCAAATCTTCATAAAGACCCTCCCAATCATATCCAAGCTGGTAACACCCATACAAACATTCTGATTCTGTTATTTTCTATTCAACTAAAGGGAATCGTTTATTTGGAGCTTTTTCTTTTTCAATCCGATCAATCTCATCCGCCGCAATTCCGATACATTGGATGTAATTCTGTTCATTTTTCAAATATCTATTAATTGTATTTATTTTTTGCACGAGTGCCCCATCTACACCCACCATATCCGCACCACGACCAGCCTTTTTTATTCAAAGTTTTGTGTGGTATATCAAACATTAAATAGTCAAACGTTTTTTTGGGATGAAGTGTTGTAAATTTAATATCTAGTTCATTTACTAATGCTTTTATTTTTTCAACATGTCGAAGCATCTGTGGAAATTCCCATCCAGTGTCAAAAAATACGACTTCGTCTATTTGTTCATTTCTTTTAATCATTTCAAGTAGCATCTATGTACTATCTTTGCCACCACTAAATGAAACTATTACTTTTTGTTTATTCATAAGTTTAACCTCGTCACTGTGCTAAATTTTGCTTTTAATAATTAAAAAAATATAGCATAATGTTTTATGCTTATTTTCCAATGTCCAATAGTAAATTTTAAATTTCAAATATTCGGATGACCAATTTATCACCTGAAATACATAATATTCTGTTTTCCAATGTCCAATAGTAAATTTTAAGGTAAAACAGGGTAGTATGTATTATTGCTCAAACCGTTTTTTCATTCTGTCAGCAGCAGCACGTTTTTGTTCTTCTGACATTGTTCTATCTTTACCACGGATTGAAATAAATCTTTTTGGGAATTTATATGTCTTTCCATATTCTGTTTCTGTAACTACAGAAAACTGTTTTGGATTATTTTTCACCAACTTATCCATTCTGGTAATGAATGTTTGATCTGAGCAATACATGAATGCAAACTCGCTATTTCGTTCTGCCACGATGGAAATTTCTTGTTCGTCTTTGCTAAGAGCCATAATGCCACCCCCAAAATTATATTTTCCAATTTTCTTCTCTTAATTGAAATGCGTCACCATGTTGAATAATATCAGGATAATTTTTCATTGCAATTTGTATTGCGTATTTGTCGATTTCATATGCGTGCTATTCGATATTTGTAAAACCCATTTTATCTAAACAATATCTACCAGTACCAATTCCGTCATACATTGATAACACGACGATTTTTTCATTTTTTGGAACATCTTTTAAAATTCCTTGCAAAATATGTATGATTACATCTGCTGTCCATCCATTTCCTAGACCTTTATATCGTTGTGTATTACTAACACAATTCGTATATCCATCTGGAAGTGTTTGTAATCGTTCACATTCTAAAGGTGTTAATTTTCTGATAATGTATTGCCCATCTTTTAATTGAATAGGGTATAACTCTCCGTTTATATTTATTTTCCCATCACATACCGTATATATTGGTTTATCAAAAGCCATATGCGTTATTGTTGGGACAGCATATAAACCAGTTTTTGCACCAACACCTCCACCTTGACCACATAATGTGACAAATTTACCATTAGGAGAATATACACGGTATTGTTTACTGTCATTCACAGTTTGGTTTTTGGCATTATTCTCTATTGTGCCTATACGAATAGGTTCGGCTATCATTGTCCTACGGTGTTTTTGTATTGTCTGTTTTGGGTTGCTGCCTTTATATTCTGTTGCGGTAATACAATAACTTTTTTCTTGCCACGCTTCGCCTGTTTCTAAAATATCTTTTAGCAATATACCCTTGTCATTTGGTTGCTCAACATTCCAGTTGAAAACATAGAATCTATCTCGCTTCTGTGCAGACACAAGACTGCTATTGATACGCATTAATTTACAATTTAACTTTTTTTGGATTTGTTCTTTTATTTCTTTGCTCGCAGACCAATTGTTTTCATATAAAAAATAATCTGGCTGGAATTTTTCTTTTGCGATTACCTAGTTTAAAAATAATTCCCATCCAATTCCAACTGCTTCAGTTTCTCTGTTTTTGCTTTGTGCAATGCTCCAGTGTGTACAAGGGGAGCCACCAATAAGAAGTTTTATCATGATACCACCTCATATATAATCTCAATTATGCTTTTAAAATATCTTGTTTTACAAGGATTTTACCATAAAAAGCAAGAAAAGTCAATCTAA